>Ga0209611_10000523_pt1 | contig 57929 bp, 47 predicted proteins | sample S1TSphgellanicum_3_FD_187693 | JGI IMG/M metagenome (GOLD analysis project Ga0209611, IMG submission 187693) | Host-associated microbial communities from peat moss isolated from Minnesota, USA - S1T2_Fc - Sphagnum magellanicum MG (SPAdes) (version 2) | ecosystem: Host-associated > Plants > Peat...
TTTGTGTTGCAAGTTTTCTCTATTGCATACAAAAATTAGAGAAAATAAATTGGATTACCATGGTTTTGAGTACAAATTCACCACTCTTTACAAAATCAAGCAATTGAAAAAAAATCTAAGAAAAGAAAAAAGAAAAAAAGTCTGCATATTTGTAAAACCCAAGCTCTATTTTTTTATTTTAGAGTTGGAAGAGGGCACCTTATACCCTACTACCATGGCACGGTAACTTCTGCATTATATATATATATGTATAAATTTTCAAAATCAAAATCAAAAAAAAAAATTGTGAGGGAAAAATTGTGAATCTTCAGCAACATTCTATGATCTCTGGATGTCTTCCACAGGGCACAAAGAGGTTCTATCAAGAGTGGTAGTAGTAGTAGTAGTAGTACTATACTACTACCCATGCAAGAAAAAGCATCAATAATAAATGCGTTGATTAAGTCATCATCAGATGGGTATCATCTCGGGCTCACTTCTTTTTGGGAGTGCATGTATTGTATTCTCTCCTTCTTCTTTTACATGCATAAGGCAACTCCGCACCTAAAGGAGACATTATTCATGGATAGCCCAAGTACCTTGCTAGTGTCAACTCATGTCTGTTGAATGATGAAATTATTTTGAATTTTTCATTTCTACTCAAAAAGATACATCCATCCATTTTGACCTAATACATAACCATCCCTCTTGAGAATTTTTGACACTCTGATTGGTTGTTGGGTTGCAAGTTACAACAACCCATATAACCTTTCGACCTTTGTTTCACCAGTGACCTACTAGTTAGTTAACACAAGGTATCATCACCCTCGGCCCCCCGCCCCCATGATTCCATAACTCTTTTGCTGCTTGGATGAAATTTTCATAATTGTTTCTCTACATGGATGAAAAATGGGTACATATTAATTCACACGGTAGATGCTTCTGTCTTCCAGTAACTGAGTGAGCATGCTGGTGTAACTGTGATTAGTTGTGGTGCAGATCCTGGTTACCATGGATAGTCTTGATGCATCCACACCTCGACTATTCCCAATAAGCAGCGACCTCTTGCTAGTTACCTAGTCCATTAAATAATACATACTAAATTGTGTAATTGTTAGCTTTCTTTGGATATATATATTAAAAAATATTTTTTATTATATTATTTTTTTGATTTTTAAAAAAATTATGAGTATTGGGTTTGTTTAGGGTTGAAAGTTCAAACTGGGGTCTTGTCTAGACTGTGGAGATCTATGGGCATCATCATGTAAGTTCTAATATGACAAATACTTTGATTGTCATATTGACTTCCAATGCTCATAATGTTGTTTGTTGTTAGGGATTTGTGCAATGTATGTTGTAATTAAATTACATACAAGAAAGTTTTTGAGCTTCATGCACTTAGCTAAGCTACTAGCTAGTCTTCTTCACATTTTTCTTGTTGAGGGGAGAGGGAGGGAAACAAACAAACAAAGAGGAGAACAAAATGGGGAGGGGGGGAAATTGTGCGGGAGTCTCAAAATGGAGGAAATCAAATGAGCTCTAAAATTGGGTTTGGAATTTGATGTTAAGTTTTGTTGTGTGTTGTTTTGGACCCTATTTTTAAATATCTTTTCTTTTTGGGCCATTTTCCCAGTGTACTATACATACCTTGTAGATAGGGGGGTATTTATTTTGGTTTTCTTTGGTTTTCGGTTTTTGTTTTTTGGGTGTATTCATTTTGGGTGAAATCTTGATAAATGCATCATCAGTTAATAAATGCACCCATTTTTTGCAAACTCTAGAAAAATAATAATTTTGGAGAGCTGAAATGGAGTTGTTGTCGGTGGTGTTGGTATTCTTAATTTTGGTGGATTGTTATTTTTCCTTCCAAGAAATTGCTCTTGTTACAGTACTGAATGCAATTTGCTGTGAGTCCAGAAGTGCTTGCCAGACACAGAGAGAGAGAGAGAGAGAGAGAGAGAGACAGACAGACTCTGCAGAGAGACACGGAGGGAGAGAGAGAGAAACAGACTCCAGAGAGGAAGATCCTGGAAGTACCTGCAGCAGGATTGCTGCTCAAGGATCTTTCTCTGGAGTTCTTGACATTCTGTGTTTGTTGGTTTGTTTTCAGGGGATTTTTCTTTAGAGAAGAATGGAGTGAGCTTGCTTAGAATTACTGTGTGTTTTTTCATAGTGTAAGAAGTATTACTTTCTTTTTTCTCTTTCAAGTTCTTGTGCATGACATGACTCTAGAGCTGCTGAACATGAAAGAAACATTATCTGAGGTGTAAAAGAAGTTGAAGTTGCAGCAGCGGCAGAATGTAGTGCCTGAACGAATGAATGCTCACTCAAGAGTCTAAACTACAGAACACAAGAAGAAGAAGAAGAAGAAGAAGGTGTTATTCTTCCTCTTGAGAATTTGCAAGAATTTTTTTGGGTTCTCTCCAGAACTACTTTGCAATAAGTTTTCTCTCCTGGATATATAGTACAACATGTATCAAGAAGGAGACATGGTGAGTGATGATGAGGATGGTGGAAGCGATGAGTTTTCCACACCATATGCTAGTGCACACTCATCTCCTGCAAGACAGCAAAGTTCGCCAGAAGAAGAAGAAGCTGATGACGACGATGAGCTCCTCGTGGATCAGCGGGATACCTTACTGTATGGGGAGGTTCGAGCTTCTGTACCCTTCAACTGGGAAGAATCTCCTGGCAAACCCAAGCTCAAATTCTCGGAGAGAAACCACAACAACAGCCTCCAAATTGCAGCAGCAGCAGCAAATGGGTTGCCGCAACCAACAAGAAGATTGTCGACAGAAGAGTATGTGGGTCGTGGGGCTCCTGCGTTACAAGCTAGTCCGGATCAGCTGCAGCACCTGCTTCCAACTCCTGGGCGTCTCTTGCCACTACCTCCGAGGCTTAAAGCCGTGAAAAGCAACCTGCAGATTGCAGCAGCAGCAGATTCCAGAGTGGTGGCGGTGCAACATCGGCGAGCAAGCTCTTTGGACTCTCTTCCCCGCTTACATCTGTACAAACCTGAAGCTGCTGCTGCTTCTTCTTCTTCTTTCCCAGTGCAGCAGCAGCAACAACAAGGTTGTGGTGAAGAAGAGAAACCCAAAGATTTCTGGCGTCGTTTATTCAAGGAGAAGCTTCCGATCATGAGGAGAAAGACAGTGCCCAAAACCTCTCTTGGGTCGGCAGCAGCAGGACCTGCAGGACAGGTTCTTCTTGATGCTGCATCTTCTTGGGAATCAGAGCGTGCCAAGAAAACAACGGAAGAAGAAGCTGCTGCTGCTGCTCGACCAGCAAACCATCATCATCATCAACTTCTTCTCCTCAATGGAACTGATGAGAAGAAACGGTTGCAACAACAACAACAAGGCAATCATAGTAATGTCCATCATCATTCCCAGCAGCAGCATTTGTCATCTTCAAGAAGCAACTCTTGTCGTCTTCAATCTGTTCCTCAAAAACCCATTCCTTCCATCAGGTTAGTGATCTGAATCAAAGTCTCGTGAGCCCCATTATTGTTCACTGCAACCTTGCATTATAAAAAATCTGTCTCTGCTTCTTCTTCATTTTCTTCTTTCTTCTGATACTGAGCACACACATTCAGAAACAGATTTCCTATGACTCCTCTGGCCAATTTGTGGCCCTGCAAGAATTTGTGATCTGAGGAAGCCAAATGCTGTTTTGAGTTTTTTTCTGGATTTCCAAACACAAAGAAACTAAGTTTACCTCCATCATCCAAGTGAGAGTGCATTTTTGAAACCGATTTTTTCAGTGATCAATCTATCAGCCAGTTGTGAAGAAAACTTCTGGTTCATTCTTCATGAAAGCTTGCTTGTCAATGGCTGATTATAAGCAAAGCTCTGTGAAGAAGCTTTCTGGTTGATTCTTGATCAAGCTTGATGGCTGACAATAGCCAAGCTTTCAATCATTGTATATGTACACAAACTTTCAAATGTGATTCAAGAGTCATGAAGAAGCTTTGGGTGTTGACCTTGATCAATGTCACTTGCTGATTATAGCAAATTTAGCTTTGAATCATGTAAATACCTAAACTTTCAAATGATCTTTCAACCATTCATGAAGAAGCTTTTGGTGGATTCTTGATTGAGCTTGAAGCTTGCTTTTGATGTGGATCTTGATCAATCTTGAATTGCAAATTATAATGAAAGCTTGAATCATAGTAATAGTACACAAACTTTCAGAGTGATTGATCAACCAACAATTCATGAAAAAAAAAATTGGTCAATTTTTTTTAGCAATCTCAAGGGGATGATGGCTGATTTCATCTTTTTCCAGAAAATCATTAACTTGTGTTCACTCATTTCCCAAATGGCATCCAGTTTTCATAATTAGACTATTTGGAATAGAGATTTATTATATACTTGGTTGATGGTTACGGTCAATCAGAAGAAGACAAAAACATGATATATTTTATGTGACTTCACATGTTTTAATGTTTGTGAAAAACTTTATTGCAGGTCTCCAGCTGCGATCACTCGTCATGGTATGAGAGCAACTACACCAGTTACAGCCAGTGGGGGGGAGCAGCAGCAGCAGAGAGAGATCATGTTTCCTTACAACATTGGTCTACTCACAAGCTGCTTGGGCTTTCCACCCATTAAAACTTACCGGTCTTCTTCCTCTGAGCTTCGCTCTCTTGTCTATGGTAGTCCATGATTGCAAAAAAGAATAATATCTATTATCAATTTCTGAGCTTAAAAACTCTGTTTCAAACACCGAGAACACAAGGCTCCAAATTCAGCAACCTGTAAACAATTGCAATGTGGTGGTAACTAAAAGAATTTCAAAGGTGAAAAAGAAGCTAATGAAAAAGGTTTGCAAAATTTTGAGAAAGAGCATTACAACTTACCTGAGATAGATACATAGCAGTACCTACTCTTGATATGAATGTGTGCAATGGAAGTGGTTGGATTAAGTGGGTTGAGATTTAAGTGTTTAGATTTAAGTGGTGTTAGGTTTAAAGGGTTTAGAACTGGTTAGATCTAAGTGTTTAGATAAAGTGGGGTTAGATTTTTGGCATTTAGATTAAGTGGATAGATCTAAGTTTGATGTGTTTAGATAGTAAGTGTTTAGATTTATGTGCTTGGATTAAGCGGTTAGACTCTTACATGTGTAGTAAGTAGATTAAGTGGTTTAGAGGAGAATCCAATTTCAATTAAACAGAGCACTAATTGAGTACTAATTAGTGGCAGGATTTACAAACAGTTTTTTCCAAATTAATCTGTGATTGCATTGATTTAGTGCTGAGAAACTTAAGTGCAAATGCGGAGAGTGCTTTTCTGTTGCTTTTGTATTCTCCTGTAATGGGATAGTGGGACTGTTGTGCTATGCAAAAGCATTTCACAGTCCCAAAGTCATGTATGAATATTATCAGTATTTGAACATCTTGCAAAGGTCTGTACCAACTAAGAACTATACTTCCATTGCACTTCACTCACTACTCAGCGCATCTTGCAGCAGCATTTGTAATCCTCGTATAGTTGCTGATGATGAAGTAGATTTGATGATTCAAGTCTTGGGAAAAGGAAAAAATCAAGAGGATTCAACCAAAGATCTTTGTGATAGGAATGGTTTTTCTCTTTCAAATTGCAAAGCAAATGAACAATTTTTTCAGAATTAATAGGAATTTAGCTAACCGCAATCCTTTTTTTTATCACACTACATTTCTACTCAAGGAGCACTTTGAGGGCCCTCTCCCTCTCTCTTGCTCTGTCTTTCTCTCTGTGTGTCTCTCTCTATTTCAACTCTGGTGATCCATTTTCTTTTTTACTGCAAACTGCATAACCTCAATATCACTTGGCTATATACATGAAAGCCATGTCTAACAGAAAATACGCAAATCTGACATTCTCTCGAGCAGCAGCTGTGACAAGGACCAAGCCAAGGAACAACACAACAAAAGGACAAATTATTAGCTCTTACACGGTGTATGACTGCTGAATTGTGTTGATATCCAAGCCCTTCAAGCGCACCACTGACTCTACATGGCCCTTCAAAGTGTGCACTTCTCTCAACCTGCACCACCATCAATCACAATCAACACATTTAGTTTCACAATGAAGTAGCTCAGTCATTGACTGTAACCATATGCTCCTGCTTATGCAACTCAGAGAAACACACCTATCACAAGCAACCTTTCATCATCATATCACAATTGCTCACTTTGCATGGTTGACACATACTGACAGAAAAAGGTCCCTTAGGATCTTTTGTAATGACTATTAGGAGGAAAGAGCAAGGACAGGGCATGCTCAGAAGCTTGCAGCAAGAGGAAGATATGCAAGTCGTAGTGAGTAGAGGACAGACCTGGCAATCTCAGCACGTCTCTTAGCCTGATCGGCCATATCACCAAGAGATTCCTTGGAGCCACTAGGGGCATTCTCCACCCCAGCCGGATGGAGACCATGCAAAGTTCGTTGTGCTGTGGCCCACTGTGCCTCACGAACTTCCTTACCAAAATTCTTATGCCGTGTAAATGCCGTCTGCACCCATGATTTGACATATCCTTAAAATTCAGCTTTCATGTCCAAACAAAAAGCTTCTCTCATCACTGCTAGGAGAGTCAAGAACACTTTGTTATCTCTTCATACTCCAATGCACATGGAATGTGTACCAAGAACTGCTGTTCTCCACAAAAACACTTCTTGAGTGGAATCTTATGATGAGAAGACTGTAAAAACCCATCTAATCTGTCTTTGACTTTCAGAAAAGGAGGTGGTACCTTGCTATCCAACATGTTGTCCCACGCCCTCCCACTCAGAACGTACCGAATCGCAAACTTGATGGGGTCAAGGGGCAAGTAGAAAACAAGGCTGTAAAGCCAAATGAGCCCACCCCATCCCCACCCAATGCCTCGGACATTGGCAAATCCCCATGTTGCATAAACTGCAATAAATGTTGCTATCTGCAGTCCTATTCCCAGTGGCACTCATCAGATCTCTGGAAATTTCAGAGAAAATCCACAATAACACTTAGGAACTAACATGACAAGAATGGGTGTGGTCATAACCTTTGGAGTGTCAATCATTCAGACCATCACCTTCATCAGCTCCTAACAGTGGGTGTAGATTAAGTATATATGGCACTCATCAGATGCCTGAATGTTCATCTTGCATATCAGATATGAGCATACACATGCGATCCATCTATGCAGAGGATACCAGGAAGATATTTCCTTCAGACTGTAGAAATCCTAGAAAGATAAGAATGCCAAATGTCCAAAGGAAGAACACAATGACCCACCAGTTGGGCAATAACAAAGGCGCTCATGAGCAAGAGGCCTGGTCTCTCAACAAAAGACCAACTGCGAGAGCGGGTCACAAAAATGAGGGCCTGGCTCACAATACTGACTTGCAAGTACACAGCAGATGTCAGCTGGCTTTTGCTGTACCGAATGGAACGAACACCGAAGTGTTTCTGCATCCATCCCACAGAAAAATTCACATCATTATTTTCACCAGGCAACTTAGCCATGTCAACTGCAAGAACTCGGAAAGGAAATTAACCTGATCCGAAGTGCCTAGAGGAGCAGTAATGCTTCAACAGTATACATTAGCTGCTGAGTGTGAGAGAATAAATGGTGAGAGTGGACAAGATTGGTATTCGTACTGGGAAGAAGTCAGTTTCATGAATGGCCCAGAAGAATATGACAGTCATCATAGCTAGGTAGGCACCGAGGACTACTCCAGTTGCAAAAATTTCTTTCAGCTTCCAGCTATCAGGCATTGGTGAAGGTTTTACTCGATCTTTTGAAATAGTCATGATTGTACCTGAAACCAGAAAGGTTACCAGCTGAAAAAACACAAAAGGTCTAACTATTTCCACCACACGCTCAACCATGGAGAGGTCCAACCAAAAAAATTCTGACCAAAACCCAGTGGAGGACAAATAGCTCCACATGGGGTATATATCATCTCTGTACTTGAATGAATGGTAGAATTGATGTTCTTGTCAATGGTATATGGTGACATACCATCATTAAGGATGGCGATGATGAGCACCATGAAGGGAGAAAAGTCAAACTTCCAAATCAATGCCAGCAGCAAAAATCCAAGCTGAAAGCCCACAGGGATGTTATCTCACAGGGCACACAGCAGAAAGGAAATTAGACATAACAAATGTTGAAAATGATCTTTCTCAGAAGCAACCATTGCAGAAAAGGTGCATTGTAGCACTACTCGTCTACCAAGAAAAAGAAGGGCATTAAGCTGATGGTACAGGAACACAGTACAAACTAATGCAATTAATCCACCAATGCATTTGGAGAAGTTATTACAAAGGAAAGTCATGCCTCTTGAGTTCCAGTATTTTCACTTACCACAATACGGATAGTGATAGAAACAGCATAGATCTGCAGGCAGAAGTCAATTCCCACATGACAGCTGCTTAGTAATAGAATGAGGTTACCAATTGCAATTACAGACACCAGAGCTGTAATGATGTACACTTTGTTCTTGTTTCTTAGATGTTGGGAATCAGTGCTCATTTACCGTATAGTTCTTCATACGCTGGAAGATGGCGCGACTTGTCAGCACAGCACTAATAATGACACTGAGACCAGGCTCTGTTAGCACAATGTCTGAAGCACTCCGAGCAGCATCTGTAGCGTCTGCAACTGCGATACCTATGTCAGCTTTCTTCAATGCTGGAGCATCATTTACACCATCACCTGTCATTCCAACAATATGGTTCCTGTCTTTCAACCGCTTCACGATCTCATACTTGTGCTCTGCAGACACAGTAATAGCCTTCCATTAGCAAAATCTAAACGTGTTATCAAAAGAGGTTCCCCCTCCTGAAAATGGATGGGATTGTGCAACAAAAGAACTCATAATCCAGTATAATTCTCAGCAAAATGATGAATGCAAGCACCCTGTTTATCCACATTTGCATTGCTTGTCAGACCTGCCTGGCAATAATAAGAAACAAGAATGAAATTTTACATGAACCTCAAGGACTTAAGTTGCATGTACTCCAGCTAGTACAAAAACCATAGTGAACCTTTAGAGTGTGTAATGACCTGGAAAGACGCCAGCAAAACCATCTGCCTTCTCAATGAGCTCATCAATAGGCAAGGCAGCAAGAGATTCATCCTTGTGCTGACCCAGCAGAGAAGATGAGGGATACATGTTGGTACCCATCCCTAACCGACGGCCTGTCTCCTTTCCAATTGCCAATTGGTCACCTGCAATGTAGATCAATATCACACCCACAGTTTCAATAAGCTCACACTTAATGCTTTGTTGAGGTCACTGACATGAATTTGAAAAGACTGGCACGAAGCCACGGCAACCAATTGCTTCCATGTTCAAAGTATCTGCACACAACATAGACACACCAGCAGGACAGGATGTTTGCAACCCAAGCTGTTCCAGGTACCTGTGATCATTTTGACATTCACTCCAAGATTGAGAGCACGGCGAATAGTTTCGGCACTGTCATGGCGAGGTGGATCAAAGAGAGGTAACAACCCACAAAATTCCCAAGGACCTCCTGCACTTTCTTTGCTTTTCTCTGGAACCTCCTGTATTGTTGAAAAAATATAAATAGTTCAACCCCTAGCCACAATTGCTGATTCCAAGAGGGATGATTCAAGTACTGAAAGCTATGCTTATAGGTATTAAGAACTCTTGGCACTTAAAATTCAAAGACTACAGAAAAATGAACTTCTCCCATATCTTGGACTGTTGCTCCCAGATATGAGATGTGCAGAGTCTGTAGAGTCAACATTGTCCCTCTTACATTCTTCCTCATCTATATATGACAACTGTCTATTTCCCATCTGCCTACTGAGGAATAAAACAAACTGATAAAGGTAAGCATAAGCTTGGCCCTTTGTAAAGCCCCAGAGTTAAAAGTTGTAGCTTAAGAGAGCTAGAAACTCTATTGCAAAGAACCAATTACTATTCATAGAATGAGAAACAACATAGAGCATCAAGAGCACTTGCCTGTTTGGCAACACCCAATGACCGAAGTCCTCGCTCAGCAAATTTGTCAATTACAGAATGTACTCTTGTCTCAATCTCTGCTTTGTTGTGAGCCAGAGCCAATATCTGCAAATCCAGAAAGCCCTCACCAACAGATGGTCTTTAGGTGATTGAGCAAGGAAATAGGGCACACTACAAGGGCATTTCTCTTTGAAACGAATGCTCTTAAAAACACTATACATCATGAAAGCACTGCTCAAAAGTGACATACGTTTTGACTGGCAAACATTTGTTCTGCAGCACATCCCATCACCAAATGTTTCTACACTTACAAATTTTCACACCCAAAATCTACTTCCTAGCAGGTGACATGGACCTGTGATCATCAACTATCAGGCAGGGGGGCAGTAGGAACACTAATAGATCTTAACATTGTATAGAAGAAGGCTTCTTTTCAGTGATTTCCATATGTGCATAGAATCTGGCAAACACTACATATGTTGGAAGATCTATAGACATGGGGGACATGGCAGCACCTGCTCAGGAGCACCTTTACTTGCACGATACCACTTTCCATCAGTACTGTCAATGTAAGTCAGAGCTGTCCGCTTGTCTACTGGGTTGAATGGGAGGAAGTGGACCTCTGTTATGTTTGCACGTGCCTGCAAATCATCCGAGATACACAACCTTATAAAACAGCTCTTGTGGAAACAACAATGAAAAAGCCACCTGGTCCCCTCTCCCCAAATAATTTTTACTCAGGAGGAGTCTAGCTCTTACCTCTTTGGGATCAGCCAGCATTCCAACAATGGCTGCATCAATGGCATCTTGATTTTCAAGTCTTGATGCTCTAGCTGCTAGTAAGCACACTGTATCTTTGTCAATTCCCCTGGTGAATACCTGCAATCAATTGTTGTGACTGAGTTCAGTAACAATTGAAACAGGTTCATATGAGGAAAGGAAACATCGTCAAAGAACATCAAAACCATGTGCAGGTCACAGAAGACAACCATCACCTCTGTACTGAGATGAGAGTCCTCCCCTGCTACTGTGGTAAAGTAACAGAAGATGACTTTTCAAAGTTATTGAAATATTAGAATGATGCAATTTTGAGCACAGAGAATAATATTCTAATCTCAGTTTGAATAGTACCTCAACAAGGTTTTTATCAACTGTCAGCTTGTTCAAGGTAAGTGTTCCAGTCTTGTCACTGCAAAGCACGTCCATTCCAGCCATCTCCTCAATAGCAGTCATACGCTTTGTAATAGCACCCTGTCTCCAAACAAAAAGTTTCATGTCAATTGACAATACCAAGCCTATAATCAGTAAGGTGTATATGCTCTGTCACCTATGTATGCATAAACCTGATGGAACAAAAAAGAAAAAAATGTAGGAAGAAAAGCAGAACCTGTTGAGAGAGTCTGTGGGAACCAATAGCCATGGTAACAGAGAGCACTGTGGGCATGGCGATAGGGATGCCACCAATGAGCAACACCAATAGGTTGTTGATTCCAGCTCGGTAGTTGCGCTTCTGGATGGGGTACATGACAATGATTTCGATAACAATGCCTATTGCAATTGAACATATGCAGAAATTACCAATTGCCGTAAGCACCTGCAAAATGCCATGAGATCCTGATCAGCATAGTCAGCATAAACAAGATATGAGAGAAAGGAAGGCCTACAAGGAGGGAGGATGTGCCAAACCAGACAAGAACATCAATGAGATTGCAGAGAAATTCCACAAAAAAACTTCAACTTCAACTTTGGGCATTCAGGAGGCACAGAAATCAAGAAGAACCATTAGATGAAGTGGTGCACAGAAAGTGAAAAAACCTTCTGGAAATGGCCAACATTGTGGGTGGAGTCAACCAAGTGAGCAGCCTTTCCAAAAAATGTGTGCACACCAGTGGCAATGACAACAGCTTCTATCTCTCCTTGCTTACATGTAGATCCAGAAAATACCTCGTCTCCTGGCTTCTTTGTGGCTGGCATTGACTCCCCAGTCAGTGCAGACTGGCCAACCAAACACCATCATCAATAGAGATTACAGTAGAATCTCTATCTTTCTTGAAGATAAAAGGCTGCATGATATGTTGCATTTGAAACACAGATTGTTGGCACCTTGTTGAGAGTAATCCAAACTTTTAAGGTTACCCAACAGTCTCATCATCTTGAAATCACATATCTAAGTTAGATGCTCAAGACAATAATCAACTAGAAACCTTGCATTCTGAACTACTATTACTCACTACAAAGATTTGTGTAGCACCTGGTCAATTTTCAAAGGATCTCCTTCAAGAAGACGAGCATCAGCAGGGATGATGTCACCCAATTTAATGCTGATGATATCCCCAGGGACTAGGATAACAGCTTCCTGTTCAGACCACCTTCCATCACGCAGCACCTGACAGCAACAACAAAATCACAGCAGCACAATTCCCATGGTATGAGTCAAAGTCAGCCACACTGTAATGAGACATGAAAAAGAACTATAAGAGCATCATACTCAACAACTGCAGAGAAACAGTTCATGACAAGAAGCAAAAGAACATGTACACATGGCTAAGGGATAGTTCTGGCCACAGCAGATAAGGGACATATCATTCAAAGAGAGCCCTCATTTTGCCTTGTTTTTCTTCATTCACCATCTTAAGGTTTGACCAAAAAAATCTTCTGGTTTTGGCAGATTAAATGAAGAGGCCACTACAGAAGCACAGACCTTAGTCTTTGGTGCAAGATGAGCCATTAGGGCAGCTGCTGCATTGCCAGCATTATTCTCCTCAATGAAACTTATAGTTGAGTTCACAAGAAGCAAGACAAGGATTCCCAAAAAATCTTCCCAATCTGGTGGTAAGCCCTGCAGATGAGATTCAAATGAAAGCACTGTTAGGGTGAGACTGAAGTGGGTCAGAGGAAAACATTAACTAAAAAGACAAGCAAATGGATTAAAAAAAAGCAGAAAGCAACAAAAGGAAATAGGTCAGCTTGCCTGTCCATTGGCCAACACAATAGCCATCAATGCAGCAGCCTCCATAACCCAGGACAATGGATTCCACATGAAGCCCAGAAACTTGAGAAACTTGTTTTCCTGCACAACAGACCAGAAGTCAACAAACTCATCAGAGAAGTCCAATCCAGACAGTCATCTTGAGGTGTTTTCCCACACAATCAGGGAGTGTGACTTCTCAACTGAAGGAAACAAAGAAAAAGTGCCACTTTAGGTGTCATTGTAGAAAGAGGATTCAACATTGGTGCCTCTGCCAATAATACTTTACAACTGGAGTCTCTGTATCATTCCTTGCTATCTAAATGTATCTGTAAGCAAAATACAACAAAAGGGGAACAAAATGGACATTGGCCATACCACTTTCTCCTCTAACTTGTTCGAGCCAAAGATGGCAAGGCGGTTGTTGCCTTCATCTGTGGTGAGCCCCTCCTTCGTACATCTCAGCTGGGCAAACACCTCCTCAACTGGAATGTGTTCCTGTACCCCATCCCCATGCAAAATGGTTCATAAGACACCACAGCAGCATATGCATACACACACTTTCTCTTCTCTGCTCCTGTCTTCTCCTGTGTGGTAGTGATGCTGGTGTGGTTGGACACTGGCTCTCTGAGCTCAAGTCAGCCAGTCACTCTTTCTGTATCCACTCCATATGCACTCTTCTCTTCATCTGTCCTTGTCTGTCAAAACCTTTCACCAGAAACTAACTGGAGATTTGCAATCCAGTGGCCTTGGACCTTCTGGCACAACTATCTGCAATCATCAACTGATTATGTCTTTTCCATCCCTGCATTATTCACTATGGCTGTTTTTCCCAAGCCTTGATTTCAGCTGCAACCTTAAGGAACAAAGCATCAAGAAAAACCCTGTAGCACTACTTCTTACAACCATCTCTGTTCTCCCAAATCTCTCATTCTTTCACCATCACAGAAACAGATATGAAGATTTTCCAAATTCCCCCCATCCCCTCCACACATCACTGAATCCATCATTCACTGCGAATGCCTTAGGTGAATGAAAACACAGATGTGAAGAACCAAGCCATCATCTCTCCTCCCTCTTGAATTCCAGAACTTTCTTGATCTTCTGAAGACTAATGAGGAAGCAACCAGATGCACTTTCCCCTACTCCTCCTCATCATTCCCCAGCACATATATCAAAGAAATCACATGACATCAACACAAAACAAGAAGCACAAGAAGCCACAGCAGGCAGTAGTAAAAGCAAAAGCAAAACAAGGGCTGCAGAGCTAAAGCCACTTCCATATCATTTTTTTATTCTTTTTTTCTCTTTGCTCACACAACAAAAGATGGACTTCCATTGCGAGGAAATGAAGAACCGCATGTTTACCACATGTCTCGCACAAGTTTTCAAAGCATTCTTTCATTGTTTTTTCTCTTTGCTCCCACAACAAAAGGTGGACTTCCAGCGCGATGAAATGAAGATAGAGCTCTGATGCTACCGAATCGCACTTTGCAAATCTTTCTTTCAGTCTTTTTCTCTTTGCTCACACAAGAAAAAGGTAGAGACTACCAGCGCAAGGAAATGAAGATAACTCGGATGCTACCAAATCGCACTTGCAAATCTTTTTTTCAGTCTTTGTCTCTTTGTCTCTTTGCTCACACAAGAAAAAGGTAGAGACTTTCAGCGCGAGGAAATGAAGATGGAGGTCGGATGTTATCAAGTCGCACTTGCAAATCATTCTTTCATTCTTTTCTCTTTGCTCATACAACAAAAAAGGTGAACTTCCAGCACGAGGAAATCAAGATAGAGCTCGAAGTTACCAAATCGCACTTGCAAATCTTTCTTTCAGTCTTACTCTCTCTTTACTCGCACAACAAAAGGTGGACTTCCAGCGCAAGGAAATGAAGATACAGCTCGGATGTTACCAAATCGCACTAGCGAATCGTTCTTTCATTCTTTTCTCTTTGCTCACACAACAAACAAGGTGGATTTCCAGCACACAGAAATGAAGAAAGCCCGGAAGATGTTACGAAATCGCACTTGCAGATCTTTCTTTCAGTCTTTGTTCACCAACAACAACAACTACTACTACTACTAAAAGGTATGGACTTCCATTCCAGCAGCACCAGGGGGGAAAAAAAATCTTCAGTTCTCAGGATGGATTACCAAATCAACAGTCTCGTTGTTGAGATCTTGCAAGCTAGGAAGCTCCTTAGCACCGTTATTGTTAGCCTCCGCCATTGCAACAGCGACAGCAACAGACAGACAATATAGACAGCTGCTGATGCAGCTTTATATGATTCACCAACCAAACCCGCAGCCTCCCGTCACCAGCACCACCACGATACTGCTACTTCATTGTTGCAACAACGCCACCAACACACTCTTCACTCTTCTGTCGTCGTTGTTCTCCTCCTCGTCCTCTTACTCCTGCTCCCTCTCTCTGTGCCTGCTGCTCCAGCGACTGCAAACACTCTGCAACAGCAAACGGAACAAGGAGCAGCCGGCGGCCGCGACGACTGCAAAACACACCAGACTACAAGAGATAAAGAAGCCTTGGAACACAACAACAGAGCGTACATATACGGTACACAGACGCACAGACGACGGTGGCAGAGCAACGAGGGCTGCGCCAGGCTGCAGCTTTTTGGCTGCTTTTGGCTCCCGTTTCTATCGTGGTAAATTGGTGAATTTCGTTCCACCCCGTCTGCCCGCTTCCTTTTGGTTTCCCCGTCCGCGCCGTGAGGTTACTTTCTTACTACCTAGTCTTTCTTCTGTTTGTTAACCTACTTGGATATTTACGTGCTGTAGTTTGTGTTGGCCATCGTTTTCACTTTTCACCCCCCACCTCCTCTTTTCCGCCGCCTTCCCCTCTTTTCCCCTCCGTATATGAGAAACTTACGAGTATCATCACTGTACAATACAGAAGTAATGTACAAAATACACGAAACTATTACGGTTTTCTGAATACAACACATTCTCGTATAATACGTCTTCATATACTATGTAAAATTTTATTTAAATGTAAATTTTATAAAATAATATATACGTATTTGTGCTTACTGTACATTCATTCCGTATGTTTTACACTGTATTTTACGATTGTATCCACCGCTCTTTTGTGTGTCTCCGGTCTGGTCGTCGTCGAGCAGAAATTTTTACCGTCGGAAATCGGCGCCCCGCGGCCGCACGGGCCCCACGGGCAGTAGTGAATTAAAACTTTAGACATGTCAACGCGATTATTGGCTGCCAGATTCTTTCTTCTTTTGTTTAATTGTTATTTTCGGGAGTCAGCCAACTGCCCGTTTCTGCCCCCCAGAAAAAAGATTTTCTTTTGCAATAATTCGTGTTTCTGTTGAACCTTTCTTTTGGATTTTCTTAATTTCTCCCATCTTGTCAAAGAATAGCCTGTTTCCTTTCTTCTCTTTTCCTTTCTCTTCATACGAAAAATTCAACTATGTGCTTTGTTACAAAATTTTTGTTTTTTTTTTCCCCTGAATAAATGGGAAAATTTTGGGGAAAAACATTTTCTAGGGTAATTTTGATTAAATTTTCTTTTCTTTTTGGAATATCCTCCCAACTTTTAATATAAAAATTTGAAAAATAAAGCCCTGATTAAAATATCATTTCTTTTTTCTTTTCTTCTCCTTCATTCAGAGAATATCAATTTTTTGCCTTTTCGCCTTTTATTCTCTTTAAGAGACAATGTCATTTTTTTTCTCTTTTTTTCTTTCTTATGGAAAGATATCAGATTTTCCTTCTTTTTTTTTCCCCCCTTTTCCTTTGCTTCTTATGAAACAATGTCATCATCCTTGTAGACAAATACCAAAAAAAAATTCTCTCTTTGGGATTAATTAATTAATTAATTTATTTATTTATTAAAAAAACTATAAATGCATAGTTTACTTTGCCATAACATTGTTTTGACTTTCTATCTCGAAGGGTAAAAAAAAATTCCGGTGCACGTGAAATTTTTACTGACTAATCATTGGATGGATGTTGGTGCAATGTTAGGTAACTAGCAGTTCTGAAAAAGTGAAAATTATTGTGCATCCATTCAGAGCATCCCCATCAAATGCAACATATATTATTTTTTGTCTTTTTTTTTTTTTTTTTTTTTTTTAAAAAAAACAAACTTATTGTGGTTCACCTTTTAAATACCTAGCACCCTTCTTCTTTCTTTCTTTCTTTAACTACCAAAGTTTTTACTACATGATTGCCTATTTTATTTCATTTTTCATTTTATTTTAATAAGAGGAGGCTACATACTACGAAGAAAAAATCTTTATTCAATTAATTTAGCATTTGTGAATTGAGATAAGTATTTTTTAGCTACTCTAGCATTTGGAGCTACCCAAAACATGTTACTAATTTTTTTTTAGATTTGCTTATTACTGAAGAACTTACCTTGGTAGCTTTCCAAACTAATTAAATTATTTGTAGAAATGTTGAAAATTTCAAACAAATATTCTTTTTTCTCAAAGAAGAAGATTTTGTAAAGGAAAATAAAGAATCGATTGAAATTTTTTTATTTTTCTACATGGAATTTTTCGCATTTAATTAATCATTTGAGAGACATTTGATTGGGAGCTTCTTGTATTGGTTAATTGAACTAAGACTTGTTGGTGGTTTATATAAAATAATATAATAGAACAATTGCGAAGAGGAACCCCAAACAAGAAGAAAGAGCAGGGGGACTCCCAACCCTGGTGGGTAAGTTCACCATGGTTTCTTTAGCTTGGAATCTAAACCAACCAAAACCCAAAAGAGTTATCACATGTAGTTTGGTAGTTGAGCTAGGGTAGAGGTCCTTTCATTTTCCATTTCTTCCTTTATTTTATTTTTTGCCCTTTTTTCTTTTGGTTGTATTCACCCACCCGCCCCCCCAACAACAAAATAGGATATTTACTAACTTTGCTACTATTCCAACCTGGAGTGGCATTGGCATGGTTTAACTTGGTTAAATATATCACCACTGAAGAAGTGAAAGTATTCTGAAAAGGGCTTTTGTTTTCCAATTAATTGGCTTGGTAGCCCAAAATAGGGTAGCCCTTACTACTACTACTACTACTCATAATATAGCATTCTGGGAGTGTTGTAGTGGAGTCGGGGCTACATTAGATAGATGAATGTGGCCCACCATCTTCGGTTTTTAAAAAATAAAAATAAATTATTGTACTCTTACTTCATAATTTAACTCAGTAAATTCTACCTTTTGTATAACATATCAAGTTTTTGTTGTTCACTGCAAGAGAAGAGGTGCGTTCCATGAAACATGACGTGGCAACATTTCAACCGTACAGATCAAAGATGCAAAGCCTTTTGAGTGTAACTCTCAACCTTGTGCATGTGGGTGGTGGGCCTCATCTGTGTTGAGATTTGGGGATTAATGTTGTCTACAGGGGGGGTTAACTGGCGCAAAGGAAAGGAATCTGGGGATTATTAACATTGTCCAATGGGGTTAAGGAGGCTAAAAGGTAAAAAGCAAGCTGGGAATTAATGTTGTCTAAAGGGGTTAATGGGCTAATCTGGGGATTAATGTTGTCTAAAAGGCTTAAAGGGCTAAATGGAAAGTGGTAATTAATGTTGTCTTAAAGGGTTAATGGGCTAGGGATTAATGTTGTTTAGAGGGGTTAATGGGCTAAACAGGAAAGCTAATTGTTCCAAACCCAAAAAACTAATATATACATATATGTGTGTGTGTGAATAAGGGACGGAGCTTGAGATTGAGGGTGTAATGCCCTGCTACCAGGGCATTTCTAGATGTAATTATTGACCCAAGCCAGTGCAGTCGCTGCTGTGAAGGTGTTTCGGAAAATGGAATGTCTGCCTGCTCGCCCGCCCACGAGGACATTACTAGTTTACTTATGTAACTTCTTGTGGCACGAAGCTTACAAAATTGGGTTTATTTATGCCCATGGTGGTTTGGTTAATTGGGTTTATTTATGCTGCTGGTGGTTTGGTTAATTGGGTTTATTTATGCTCCTGGTGGTTTGGTTAATTGGGTTTGTTTATGCTCATGGTGGTTTGGTTAATTGAAAGGTGTAATTACTAAAGTGATGATACCAAGGGTAGATTCAAAGTCATTAAGAAGTTGCCAAACTCTTAATCCCAGGTGAATAAGCCAAATTCCCCCAAACTTGGCATTTATTGAACCTGACTAAGAAATGCTATTTTCACTCACATGCCTCCAATCCCATTTCCCCCTGAAACAATTCCCCTAAATTTAAGACTATATTTAATTAGGGGCCACGGGGATGCCCCCCTTCCCATATTAACACCAAGCCCCATAAAGTACATTACTATTATTATATTCTAACTACTAGTATAGTAGTACGTAAGCTATTTGTCCAGTGATGGATGCCAAGGGGACCTCACTCCTTTCAGATTTTTTGTAAAATGTGCAAAATTTTGGTCTTTTTGGACACTAAATGGCACATGAAAAAATCACATTTAACCAAACAACAAACAAATCACCCTACCCAATTGTAGCCATTATGTTTTGTCTCACATTTATTACACATGTTTTATATCAATGAATGTGAGAAGTTTGAACTTTAAATCATGGAACCCAAATTTGACATGACTTTGTGTTCATTTGTGAGCACACACACATACACACACATATATATGCATTTCAGACTGAGGTTACTAGCTTTTAAATGAGTTTTCATACTTCAAAATGGGATTCATCTTTTAGGTTAGAAAATTGTGATAGTGACTCAAAGTTGGGGTGCTAGAGAGAGACTTTCTCAATGCCATAGGAATTGCTTCATCTTGATAATGGCCTCAAACACAAGAGTACTTCCTTTGTTCATTCCATTCCAATCCTCCTTTTTTTGGTCATTAGAGTTCTTCCATTATTTTAGCGATGCATCCATTTGAGTTCAATTGCAACCTCGTCGACCACACAATCTTTCGTTTTCTTAAAATTTGGAACAAATAAATGCATGATCTACATGATGGAGAACGATTATTGACAATAAATTACAATTCGTTGTTTAGACATCACAATTCATGAAACGTTTAGCAATTGTTCAATTGCTTCTAATGTTTCATCATTGTCCATTGTTCTCAACACAAATCCAATTTACCATGGTAGAAGGTTTTGTCAATGATCCATTGGAACTTGGATGAAGACAATTTTACTACTCGCATTTACCAAAAAAATGACCCTAATCCAAAAGACATAAACACATTACTTGCCATTTCTTTTTTTAAAATTCCATTTTTAATAATTAAAAATTCAAATATACTACACAAACATCCAAAATTGTCAAATCTTTATTGCAAGAGATGAATATTATTAGCTGTTGTTTGTTGGTGGAACCCGTTTGAGTATGATTGATCTCCATGCTTTTACATGTTTGACTTCATTGTTTTGAATAGTGTTCAATGCCAATTGAGTAGGCCACAACACAATTTATATGTACCTTCAACTTTCCATTAGTTCAATGACACATGCAATGTTGACACACTACCATGTGCAAAGTATAAATTATTATAGTCACAATGTGCAAATGGAGTCCAATCTTCTCTACCAAGGCTAAAGAAGCTCAAATTCCACACATTTGGGGCATCCTAAGGCCTCTCTTGGCACAAGGTGTGCTTGAAGAAAATGACCCAAATCTCAAATTGAACAAGAAAATAGTTGCTTTTGGTTGCGCCATCTCAATTGCATGTTGTGCATCATTCCTATTGTCCTATTATTGACTATTAATGAACTTTACAAATGAGAACTTAAAATACTCTTTCAAAACTTTGTTTGTGGATCCAAAAATGTGTCCCTCTTCCCATATGCTTGATAATTCCAACCCTTGAAACACAAGGGTTGATTGTTGATTTCCCATGAACTTCAAAACAAAGATTGTTAAGTAAAGCTCACCACACATTTTCAGAAATAGAATAATATTGGCAAACAATTCATCATTTTTTAAAAGCCTAGAAACAATTCATTTTCAAACATGTAGGTATTATTTACAAAATTGATGTTCCTATTGGTAAGTTGTAGGGTGGCTACACTAATATCACCAAACTTTCTTTTGACTTCTTGCAATTGCAATTACTAATTGCAACATGTGAAACATGTCCACACCCCCCTCCCCCCCCCCCTTCCCCCCCCCCCTCCCAATATGTATATAGGATATAATGGTTCTACCACTTGTGAGGAATCTTGATTTGATTTTTACCCATCCATTTAAACACAATGGTTCAATCAACCAATATAGAATTATGTGAGCTCAAAATTACAATTGGTTTCAAAACTTAAGATTAAGTGGAAAGTTAGATAATTTAGTAGCATGAGAGTAACTTAGAAAATTTTAAAGGTGTGTGTAATCAAGCAATAGAAGTCCTATTCATGGGTTAATATATAAAGGAACACCAATGCCATTTGCTTTCTAATGCAACATGCACAAATTGTGAGATTAGCGCATTCCAAGAACGTGATGGAAACACATATAAATCTATCATGGAAAAAGGAAAGGGGATTCAAAAAGTTTCAAAGATGTTGATGTTTATGCATAAGGATATTGTGGAAAATGAAATGTTTTATTCATTTGGAAGTGCCAACAAGTAGACATATCTAGTATCTATAATCATGTACTTGATCAATATTTTGAAAAGCATGGAAATTGTAATTTTATATTTTATATTAAGTATATTTTCAATTTGGAATTACAGAAACCACCCCAAGAATTGGTCACACCATACACTTGGCTTGGACTCATTAAGCCCTTAATCACAATACCTTAGGTTGGCATTTTATACTCAAGTTTATTTTGCCTTTGTGTATTTTCTCCGATAGATGTATTATTATTATTCATTTTCAATATTTTATTGCTTTGAAATGTGAATGCCATCACAATGGTGCCATCACACCCAATATGGTACTCTTGAAGGGGATAGGAGGGTTGCACATGTCATAAGAAGTATCGAACCACTAAACACATCCACAAAACAACACACATTGAAATCCTTTGTTTGAACACTTAGGGAAATTGAGTGATATTTATTGACAAAGTGCAAACCAAGTGACCCCACTCCTCCTAAGGCTTTCTTTCTTTCTCTTGCAGGAAGGGGAATTTCAAAATACAATTATTGACCAATGGACCCAAACCCCACTACCATAGTACAGGGGCAATTTCAGCACATGTCTACTGAATAATTAATTAAACTTTGAAGATTTCATTTTCAAAATAAAATATTCCTAAATATTTCAAAAGATTTTTCATTTTCCTGCACAAAAATTTCCTCCTTTAAAAGAAAAGCATTTTGTTTTGAAAATTTTAGCATTTCTAGAAATAATATAATTTATGCCAAATTAAAGCCACCAAGGTATTATTACCATATGTTTTTGTCTAAGGGAGTAGGTTGGGGACAATGCAACACACCAAAAAAAACACTTCATTGACTACATCAAACATGCAAAAACCTAAGTTGAATGCCTATCGAGATGGATGAAAAAATTTACATTATTCAAATTTAATTGTTGAAGAAAGAAATGTGTTGAATTCCGTCAATCCATGATCTTACATCTCATGTTAACACACGTCACCCCGAACACAAAGGCTCATTTAGAGTCAAGTGAGCCCAAGAGAGTTAACAATCTGATGCATATATAAAGTCTTTCACCCTAACCTACCAGCCATGTTCATGTTCTAAAGGAGCGACTTTACTCTTTGTGCTTTGCTTTTGCCCACACAATATATTCGATTGCTTGCTTCCCTTTGAGCTTTCTTCTTCCAACCGACCCCTTTGGTGGGTCGGTTGGTATAGATCTGCCACACATGGCCATTCCAACTTGTAAATTTGGTGGGTAGAAAATTGCCCACCACATTTGACCACGTGTGTGTGTGATGGGCCTTCCTTTCTGAAGCACTCATCTAGTCGAGTCCATTAGGGGTGACAGAAAAGAAAAGACTCTGAAGTCCATTCGGGGTGACAGAAAAGAAAAGACTCTGAAAGACATTGAAGAGAGCCAGAAGGGAAAATACGTACAGGAATAATAATTGACTTATTGACACCAACTTGCCGAATGCCAAATGCAGGGTGGTTCCAGCCCTTTTTGTTGGCGAAATTAAAATTCAAAAAGTTTGAAAAAATTAAGTGATTTTGGATGTTTTCAATTGCCAAAACTGAGAAATTTAATTAAATAGCCATATTTCAATATTTGGTTTTGTGTGTGTGTGTGTGTGTGTGTGTAGCCAAAAATAAAAAACAATGATTAAAGATTTGAACTTCATGTTTAAGTGTGTAGCCAGATTTGGCTAAATTTTACTAGGGATGATTGTCACTGTTTTTACATTTTTCCATGGATGATGATTGTCACTTTTGCTAGCAACAAAAACCCCTTTAAAAAGCATGGGTGGTCTCATGGGGCAATGCCAACATGTTGTATCGTATGTGAGTTATTAAGAGTAGATTTAACTACAACATACATCACTAATAAAGGTTACTGTGTGACAACTTATGAGCGCATAAAGCATTGCTAGAATTTCCTAGTGCCTTTGGAGGGCACCTTATTTCTTTGAATATTCATCTTACAAAAGAAGAGCAATTTTAGGTCTACTCCTTAAAAGTGGGATGAAACTTACCCTAATAAGGAGACCTCTCATTCTTATAGAGTAAGCAAACGAACCCTCCCCATCCTATGCCTCATAATCTACATACGTTTAATAAGGGCATATAACATTCACCTCATGTTTAAAAATGAGCAAAGTCCCACATGTGAGAGACACTCTTAAATTCAGGGCTTGATTTGGCTAACCTCATCCTAAGCCCTAACCTCAGGACTTTACCTTACACCTGGATATCCTTTGCACAAAAGAGGAAGGACCTTACCCCTACTCCTTAAGAGTGGCAGGAAAATTATGCACATGCCTAGGTGAAAGATCCCTCCCACTCTTGAAAGAGTAAATGTATGAACTATGAACCCCACCCCCCACATTGTAATCTACATATATTTAAGTTCAATGTTTGTCTCATGAATTATGATGGGTAAAAGCCCACAAGTGAGTGACATACCCAAAATGCATGGCCACATTTGGCTATGCCCTCATCTCAAGTCCTAAGCCCCTTGTTTTGTGAATGCCACCAATCTAAGGCTTTACCATACACATAAAAAACTGACTTACGTTTTGTTTTTTATTTTGAAGTACCTCACAAACATAATTTTCCTCTTACCATGAGGCACCTTCCAAATGCATAGTCATATTAGGTTAGGTTTATATGTTATGTGGAGGAAGGCCAAGTCACAGGAGGAGTTATATTCTCCTTGGGCTTGAGAATTGGGGCTACCACCCTCATTGCCAAACCCTCAAACAATATAACCCCCTTTGGAGTTGCCCCCTCCTTGAAGCGCTTAGTTAGTTGTGTGGGAAAAAGGAAAACTTCATACAATCCATGTTCCAATGGTTCCATATGTGAAAAATCTTTCATATTGTAAGATTTCTTTAAATTTTTCAAAATTGATTCATAATTTGACAACCATGTGTTGAAGCTACCAAGCTATTACAATGTAGGCTACAAGAGGAGAATGTTGGGCAACGAAGATGGGATAGAGTGTGGTGCTATTAGGAACACATTGGGAACATGGGGAAACAATTGATAACATAATAAATGATCATTCGGAACTTGGTGAGAACATGATGGAATTGTATGGAACACAATGGGAACAAAAAGAAACACAAAATTCCAAAAAATTCCATCCCCCACCCCCCAAGGAAAACATAGAGCTTCTTGGGTACATGTTACCTCACTTCATCTCACCAGTAGGAGATCTATTCTTAAATATGTTGGTCACAATTTTTGGCCTAGGCTAACAAGAGGTGATTGAATTTCGGGGACAAACTATAGTACCCGGGCTAGTTCAACATTAATTATATTATTTTCAGAAATGTTGAATTTTTCAAAAAAATAATTTAAGAAATATATTTCTGGAGAAAAATAAATTAATCTGATGGAATTTTTTTGAGGATATTCATTTGTCAAAATGGAATCCTCAAAATTAATTAATTATTTGACAAACATGTATTGAACTGGCCAAGGAAATATGGTAGTATTAAACACATATTTACATGTCCACAACTCAGTATCACACTATCCAAAGCCTGAAGTTGATCCAAATTAGTGGTTACTAGTGATAAGTTGCTCTAAGTTTCCTTGCCATCCTCAATGAGTTGCTCACATTGGGGTTTTTTCTTGGGGGAGATTATGAAGAACCGCATTAAACAACAACAATGCAAGGACAGGAGGATGGGTGACTTCCATCCTCACTTTTGGTATTTGACGATGATCATCAATTGGGGTGTAACAAATGTCAGCAACTTGCGGTACACATTAGCCAAAGTCAGGGAGAACCCAAGAAGGCCCACAATTGTTTATTATTCTTACTTACGTACGCATTCCCGGAGGTTGGGACTTGCAAACTGCTTTTCAGGTTCTTTTATTGTACATGGTTAAAACCATTTTTATTCAATACAGTTTTGTCGGTCCCACTGGCAATGGCAAGCAAAAAAAATATCATGTTCATTTTTTAGAGCAGCTCCTCCGATGCCCGGTATTTGGGCCTCCAAGAATAAATCTCAGATCGAGATGGTTTGTCTTACTATTTCCCACGTCCCACTCATAAACATGACGCAGGATTGTAAAAGGTGGGAGATTACTAATAGCAAACCAGCTGGACCAATCAATCAAGATGATTCGTTTAACTATTTCTTTTGCCTTACTCAAAACATGAACTAGGGTTGTAAAAGGTGAGAAATTACTAATAGCAAACCACCTGGACCAATCAACCAATCTGGCCAATCAGTAGTAAATGTTAGATTGTGCAGTGTCTTTTGTTAGTCAAAACATCCTGGGAACATATGCTTGCCCAAAGCCATTTTTACCGCCGCAAATTGGCATAATATTTGCTCTTTTTCATCCAAAACATGTTGTACAGTGCGCCTAGATTTTTGAGTGCTTGAGATTGCTTTGTATCAGGTTTGGTTACCGTAGTTGGGGGGCAGCTTCAACACATGTTTTATCGAATAATTAATTAATTTGGAGGATTCCATGTCCAGAAAGTTGAATATTATTTGTAATATTCCAAGACATTCTCTTTTTCTTTTTCACACATTTTTTTCTCATTGAAAAAAATGTATTTTTTTGGGAAAATTTCTCACATTTCTGTAAATAAAATAATCAGTGTCAAAGCTGCCAAGGTATTACTACACTGCTCTTTCTGAACTCTTTTTCATCTTGGCGAAATTCTGTACCCTTACTATTTTCTTTTTGGAGAAAAAAATTGAACAAATCTCTTGTTTGAGTGAATTTATGCTAGCCGAACCACATTATGTTTGGTAACATCCATCAGACATCCTCTTGGAGATGATCCGTCACTCTTCGTCGTAAGCAGAGGCGTACCAGCAAATTACTTCTAGGAATGCTGCTCGCTATGGACATTACATGTAGGGTAACGCCCTCAGAGCAGGGTGTTCCCAATGTAAACACCTGCCTGAGCTTTGGGGTCATTACGTCAGGAATGCGCCATTCCAACCAAGGGCATTAGTCAGCATAAAGGACCCACAAGAATATTATTTCTTAAAATTCCCCCCCCCCCCCCCCCCCCCAGCGGCAAGTAAGTGGTATCACAGAAAATATGAAGAAGGCCAAGTGTTTTTGACTAGTGAAACGCTCGATTGTATGCTACCGAGATGAGGTAGTAACTCTCTCCATTCTGCAAGGTTAGAGCTAGGGTGAACCGAGACCTAGACATTGGTACCTTCACCTTCTTGAGTAAGACCTCTTAGAGTTTAAAATTAACAAAATAAATATTAAATTTGAACTCTAAGGACCTTGATTTAGTTGAATAATATCTATCATCTTGAGAAGCAACCCCCAAAAAAAAAAAAAATTAAATTAAATTGGTGTTTTTACCATGGTACCAATGTAGGTGTAGGTTCACCCAAGGCGCAAGGTCTCCAAATAAAAAAACTTCTCATAGGTTTTTATCAATGTTGGCAACTTGAGTTTTAAGGTTCTTGTGATTTGAATTCACATCCTTTTGGTTTTGGTGGGATTGGCACAACAAGAACAAGAAGATCATGAAACTAGCCTTTAGCTAAATTCAAAATTGAAACCACAAACCTTCAATTTTTTTTAAAAAATTAATATAGGTTTAAGTTCTTTAGGTGAACAAGCTAACCTTTTTGTTTAAGTATTTAATTTGTTTTAATTATTTGTAGAACTCTGAACCTATGCAATCTTTATTTTAATTTATAATAAAACTCCGCACATGTACAATATATATCATCTAGGGGAGTGTGTAATGTGTACATGGACCCAAACTTGATTTTTGAACTAAGCCCGAACGTTCTTGAATTTGAAAAAGTGTGCTAAATCAAAAATCATAGAGCTACACACACATTTTGTGTCTCTATAAGTATTGGTTTTTTTTTTTTTTAATAATAATTCATATTTATTTTTTACATTTATCTGCACAAGTGACCTGTGCATTTCATGACTTGTGAATTTCAATTCAGAGGCGTGGTGGAGATGATGCTGCTAGGGGGCCTTCCGAGAACACTTTTTTGGAATAGAAATAATGCTCTGAACACTAAACTCATGTTGAAGAACCTGTATAATAAAAAGATTCAGCAAGCAAGCGCCTCTTGTAAGAAAGGAAGGACACTGACCCACAAGAAAAAAAATCTCTTTTGCTCATTATCCAACCGTGGTGTCGTGCGTGCCATAGTGAACGGGCACCAACAAGGTTGACCCGACCTGGATTATCCATACATCTCGATACACCATTAAAATGTGTGTTGCTTGCTTCCACGTGCATGCATGGGTCAGTGTTTCTTTTCAATAAATTTTGTCGTTTTCAACACCCAAATAATAAATGTTGGAATTTTTATTTTATTTTTTTTAATTTCAAATTTGACTAAAACAAAAACCATAGTGCATGCCTAGTTTCTTCCATGCTGGCTGCTCTCATGATCCTCATGCAACAACTAGAGAGCTTGATGGAGTTTCTGGTCAGCACATCCTTGGCAAGGATTTGTTAAAATTCTTGACCCAAATAATAAGTTTGCTACTCTAGCTTCAAGACTCTCACTCCGCTTTTGACCTCCATTGTTGAGGTGGGGAGGTGGTCATGCCCACAAGCATTGAAAATCTAAAGATGCTTGCAAACAACCTCGTTCCTGTATGAGGTTTCGTAGCATATGAGTTGGAGGCCACATTAAACAAACAGGCCAAGAATTGTCCACAACATTTCATTTTCCAAAACACCCACTTTTTTTCCCATTATACTTGACGACAAGTACGCATCCCGGACTCTTTTTCTTTTTTAAAAAAATAATAAAAATTGACACAGGTCTTTATGCTAGGTAAAGCCTGATGCCTCAGGTTTTAACCTACACAAAATGCCCCCAACTACAGGGAAATTACATAAAACATCCTTACACTAGCATGGTATGGGCGATTGCACTTGGGAAGGTCCGTGCCCCGTGGAACAAAGAAACTTTTGGCCGCAGTTGTTGAATTCAACCTTGTGGTAATTTGCCTTCGTATAAAGGCATGAGCAGATATGAGTCAAATTTGTGTGTCTCTCATCCCCCCTCCACCCCCCCCAAGTTAGAAACAAATATGTTGAGGACCCACCCACAAGTATGAAAATTTCCAGTCTTAGAGGGAATCCCTCTTGGGAACCCAACAATTCTGGATACAAGCTTCACACCCAAAGTTAGAAGGAATTAGGAAGAATTAATTCTCTTTCAAATTCAAACGCTTCTCTCTTGATCCCCGCTCATCACCTGATGGCTTTCTGCCACTTCTGGCAAGTTCAAACTAGCAATAGTTAAAATAAGAAATGTTCGTTGAAATTCTCAAAAAATGGATCCTCAAACCATGGATTCACATGGGTTCACACAGCAACCAACACCGAGATAGCCAAGTGAATGGTCCTCCTCAAAATGCCAGTTAAAAATAGGGAAATGTTCATTAAGTTTTCAAAATATGAACTCACAATTTTAACACCAACAGGCGGACAAGTTTTTGCATCGATGTGTTTAATGAGGAGCAAAGGCCACTGAAAGCCCTCTTCTTCTCTAAGTTTTACACACATTTTACAAATAGTTGTAATGTCTGTAACGTTACAACATGAGTAGACGATCTCTATTTTGAGACATACTCTTGCAATATGTGAGGGTTCTTCTGGGCTTGGTGTCCTTTCAAGAGGTCCTCCCCTTTTCATTATTTGATATGCTTCTTGCAACAAGAAGGGGTTCAGGAACTTGATGTTCTCTTTGTGGTTGGTCCTCTTTGATGATTCTTTTTGTCTTCTCGGGTGTGGGTCCTTTCATTTTGTTCCTTGATTTCCCCCTTTTCTGGGTGCTTTGGTTTATTTATGATTTGCCAGGTTTCATCATTTTAAGTTAGTTCACAATAACACCACCTAGTGTATATACATTCATGCATTCCTCAAAATGTCTGAGGGGCCAGAGTGAACCAGCACCCACCAGTGCAGTGCACCATCCACTGGATGGTCCACTGGATGGTGCACAATGACTCAGTTGTGGATAAACCTCCCATGAGTTAATATCTAGTAACCCTTCACCTAGGTAACCCATTTTGTAAGAAGTAGTGCTATATATTTTGATAGATAGGTAGGAAAATAGGTGACTACTAGGTTAAGAAGAGATTTTTTTATTACCTATGTGGTTGAATGGTAGTTTTTTGTTTTTTTTTCTGTTAAACCTTTACCTACTATGCATAAACTATTAGCCAAAGTGTCAAACCCAACACCCACTAATGCACCACCACAAAGGATGGATGATGGATGATAAGTGACCAGTAACTAGATTCCTGTTGGGTTCCAGTTCCCTAGGTAAACCTTGGTGTGGGACCTAACAAATATCATTCCCCTAGTCTGTCGCTTGGCAGGCCCGCAAATGGGGCCCACAAATTCAGAGCCCGAGTATGGCAATCTGGAATGGGGAAGGATAACCAGCAGCCCACGTTGGTAGTTGGTACCATGGTTAAAAAAAAGTCCTGAAATCCATTTAAATTATTTTTAAATATTATAAGTATCCCATGCTTGGACTAAATCAAGGTCTCGGATTTCAAATCTAACATTTTCTTAGGGTTTAAACCCTAAAAGCCAGACAGGCCCATATGGGAGCTGCTTTTTTTCAGAGTAAAATTTGCATTGTTGGGACGTTTAGAGGTTAATAGTTAATGCGGTCACTAAGAGGCCTCACAGCAAAAAGGTCAAGGTACCAATGTGGGCGCTGCTGGTTCGCCCTGGCCCACAGGAAGGACTACCATATTAGCACATCCAAAATTCGGCTATTTTTTCACAAATAAATTGGGAAATAAATGGAATTTTTTTTCTAGTGTGACTTCGACTAATTTTTCACCTTTTTTTATTTCGCCAAAATTTCGATATGAAGAAAATTGGGGGGAGGGACTGATCCGAACTGTAATTAAATATTTGAGTCCAAGAGGTTGAATGGAAGGTATGAGTAGTAGCCTAGTGCTACCTACCTAAAGTGACAAATGACTTTGAATTTTCAGAGAAGTTTAGGTTGAGTTTCACACTCAGTAGGCTTACCTCTTTATGAATCCGGGACCCATTTTACTAGACATGTGTGGTGACGGAATGGGGGTAAATATTATGGGTCTTTAGACAATATTGTGCTCGTCTTTTTTTTTTTGGTTTTTTTTTTCAGGGGCGTGGGAAGGATCTTGAATCTCAAGGTTTTATTCTTCAATTTTATGACAAAAAGAATCTTGGTGACATTTTACCCCAAAAAAATAGAAAAAATAGTTGAATTTACTCTTGGGAAAGAGGAAATCCCAATTTTTTTTTATCCTTAATAAAGTGATAAATTTTGCTGTTGGGTACTAAAATGACAAATTTTGTTGTCGGGTACACCGGTCTTGATTGCTGTACATTATGGCCGCCCCACACTTGCAGCACAATCTACACACTATACACACTGGGAATGAGGGCACACCCCTTGGAACATTTCCTTGTGAATTCAGGACTAAAAAAGTATTTGAAAAGTCGTATCTAAAACTTGCACGATTTACACTCAACTCCGACACCCAAACACACACCACTGCTCTCCTCAGCATACCGAAGAGGTGGGGTGCCGGGGCACTAGTTATAGTTTAACCACGCGCGGCTGCTGCTGCTGCTCTCATGTTCTGCTCTCCTGAACATGTCGAGGAGGCGGGCAATTACCAACCTCACAGTTGCCCCTCCCGAACATGCCGAGGAGGTGGGCACTTTAAAAGACCTTGGGCCCACCAACCAGGCACTTCGGATGCTCATCTTAGCAACGAATTCTCAAGTAAAAATTGCTTCGGAAAACATGTTGAATTTCACCTGCATTAGGAGCAGTGTTTTTCTTGGCAATTTTGTGGTATAGCCAAAATGGCAATGATTCACAAGAAGATTTTGCCAAATTGGGCTACAAGATAAACATGATAAATTTTTTTTTAAATCCTTTTATATTTCTGCCTACCTACTTGAATCATGTAAAATAAATGTGGAAATTTTTCGTAATTTTTGGTTGAACTATGGCTATTGAAAAACTCAAAACAGCACATGATTTTAGCACATTTTATTTTTAATAGAGCATTTTGGCTATATATATAGCCAGCAGAAAAAAGGCTGCTCAGGAGCAACTGGATGTAGAGTACCCAGTTTGGAAAATGCCAGTATTGATGGGAAAAACCTCCTTCATTAATGTGAACCTGCCAAACTTTACTGGCTCTGCATGTAAAGGTGGCGACTACAGACTACCTAGCTTTGTAGTTTTCATTTGGTCCCACATTTTAAGGAATGTTCACTAATAAGTGTTATCATGAACTACTACCAGAACCTCCAACTCATGTTTGACACTTCTTTGTTGAATTTTTTATTTTTTTTAAATGAGGTTAGGTAGTTTTTTATTTAGTTTTTATTAACTTCAGTAATATATGGTAACCAAGTATTCAAAAGTACACCTTTTGTTGTCTATTTATTTATAATAGTAACCCAATAGTTGGAATAGTAAATCATTTTTCATAAATTGAGAGTTCAATTCTCGACAAATTTAAAAATATCAATAGAATTCTTTCCTCTTTGTTTTACTAAACTTTTTGTGAATTAATTTGCGCCAAACATTAACATGGGTACAACATGTGTTCTTTTACAAAGAACTTCACTGAACATGTGTTATTTTCATTCTTGGTGGTTTCACTTGTTGTAATGGGTAGGGCTGTTATTTATGCCTTTGGTGCAATCACACTTGGTGGTAAACACCCCATAAGTCAATGTCAAGAAATTTGTTTTTTTATTGAATCACATCATAAATGTTAGCCAACATCAAAATCTACATGGCATCCTCTGTGGATGTTGGTGGTATCTTGGTGGTAGGCTAGTGGTGAAAAGTCTCAAAATCTTCTCAAATCTTAGATTTGAAAAAATAAATAGAAATGTTAGTTAGCACCCTAGAGAGGGGTGCTTTAACTTAGTGTATGTAACACCACTTGAGTTTCGCATAATAAAACAATGTTCTAATGTGTTCCTTGTTGTTTCCAAAAAAATTGCCAAAAAATTATATAGTTAACATTCTTTCCTATGAAGCTTGTTTGATTCATGGCTCACCATCTCCATGATGCAAGCTTTTTGCACCATCTCTAATGCGCGCTACAACAAAGGCCATCACAACAAAGTCCATTGCTACAAACCTCAACTTGGTTTTCACCATGGATTGCAGCAATTCACAATCCAAGTAGTAGGAAGAACTCAATTGTTCAAAAGAAAATAAGTTTTCCTTCAATTCTTGAATTATGCCCATGAAAACAAAAAAGGCCAATATAATGTCTTGATGCATTTCTTACTCATCATTATAATCTACACATAATTAAACAAAACAAACAAGTTCAATGTGAAAATTATTTACAAATTTTGGTGGATTCTTCTCTTTTGCACATGAATAAAGAAAACAAAGCAAGTGCAATGTCAATATATGAATTTCTTGAATACAATTTTATTATGCACAAGCGAGTTCAATGGACCATGAGCATATGCATTTCTTGTTCATCCTTGTCTACAAGAAACTATAATATAACTTACATAATGCAATTCTTGAATCCAAGTTTGTTTTACACATGAACAAACAACACAAACAACTACAATTTGAGGATAATATAATGATTAATAATATATCAATTTTTTTTGTAGCTCACCCGCTATCACAACCCATTGAAGATCTACCAATTGAGCCACTAAAAAAAAATTAGAAAGGTATTTAAAACACATTGTCAACCAAAACTCAAATTTTGTAGTAAAAGTGCAGTCTAGGAAACCGTGGCAAGCAAATTAGGAACATGTAAAAGTCTTAACTTTGTGCAAGCCAAGAAAGCATATCATGTAGAAATGATGGTAAAAGTGGATTATTGACACAAGTTTGAGACAATAGTCTCAAAGTGGAAGAAAATCTTGACAACAATCATGAATGTGGGTTGTTCAACACATGTGAGGAATAATCTTGCATGCAAGGATAAATGGAATATGATTGCAAGCAACTTCAAAAAGATATTCGATTTCATGGTGTGCATTGGACAAAATCAAAATTATTAGGCCATGGACATCTAAGAAAGAAACAATGCCCTATTTTTTTGTAACTTTGGGTGAGGCTTATACAAGATGATTAATGAGTTCTTTAACAAATGGCCCATATTCCAACCACCACACATGAGAAATTTGATGGCAAATGGAGATGGAATTTTCAAACTAGCTAGATAAACCCCATATGAGCCCATTGAACTCAATGATGATTTTACAATTCTAGAGGTAAAAATGTAGTATGAATAACTAAATGCAACAAACAATGTTTATGCACACATCAATAACGAAACATGGTTGTATGAACAACCCCGATCCACTAAGCCATTTCCAGAACGTGTTAATGTGCCAAATGCCTCCACACCATTGAAGACCCCACCAATGAACCCAAAACTTTAACAAAACACATTGTGCCATTACACATTCTAGGTTCGAATCCAACAACCCCAAAATATGTTAATAGATAGGATGTAAAAAAGGACTAGCAACTGCTTGTTCTTCAAGAAGTACAAGGGTGAAACAATAATTTCTTCAACTCATAAGACCATGGGTGCAACAATGAAAAAAGGAAAGCAAGTTTTTGACAAAGTCTCTTCACAAAATTCATGCAAGCACTATGGTGACCTAGAAGAATATGCATGACAAGTAATTAAACTACTTCAAGGAAAGATAATGAACATCAACAAGAATCAAGCTGACATGGTGAAAGTTCTTACAAAATTTATGAAGGTGATGAACATGGCATTTTTTCAAGTTTCCAACAACAAGGTTCCAATCCCAACACTTGAAACTGAAGATGATGGGTGCCATAAGTAAATGATTAGAAACAAATGAATGAACATTGTAAATAACTAGATTTAGAAATGCAAGAAGACATTGTTTCATTTCCAAAAAAATTTGGCTTAACAAAATTAGAAATGCAAAAGGACATTAATTCATTTCCAATTTTTTTGACTTCACAAAATCAAAACTTTAAAACAACATTGATTCATTTCCAGACTATTTTGGCTTAACAAAAACATTAAAAAAAAATGACATTGAATAATTTCCAAATTTTGTTTTTACTCAAGACAATTGCAAATATAAGATAGAGATTAGGTTTGAAAACTAAGTACATTCATGTGAAGCTCCTTTGTTTGCTAAAGTAATGAGTCAATTGTTGTTTCAAAATTCCTTTAGACCTTTCCTTTCCATCTAATTATTGATTTATTGTCTCATCTTGGGGAATGTTGATGGGTTGATCTTCATGCAAGGTATTTGCTTCTAGCTCAATGATGTGTAATAAAAATTCGATACTTGCTTCATCTTCAATCCTCAACAAATTATGCAACAAACAAAAATGGGTAAAAACATCAAGTTAAAAAGTAACATTCAAATCTAATTTATGTATTAGCTCCCTTAAAGTTTTTTTCAAAATGTCGAAAGCATTTTCAACCATGGATCAGCCTTTTTTGGGTTTTATGTTGTAGAACAGTTCCAAAATGTTATGGAGTCCATCTTCTTTAAATAATGTCATGATCAGCTAATAAAGGGATATCCCTTGTCACCAAGGAAATATGGAGGATTTCTATTTTCACATGATCCCTTAATGATGTCAAACAATCCATGTAATTGAACTTTCTTGTACAATGCAAACCTATGCAATACATGTGAGTCATTAACACTTCTCAACATAACAATATAAATGTTAATAAACCTTTTCTTGTAATCCACCATTGCTTATGCTACAATGGAATATCCCCCATATTTAAAATAATAGTACTCTTCTAGGAAAGGCATAGAAGGTTTAGAAATCAAAAGATTGGTGCCATGAATTGCACCTTGTACACTAGATAAGCCACATCGTAGTTTGAAATCATTCATGACAGTGCACATGTTTGCTTCCACTAGCCATGAAATCAACTTCCAAAAAACAATATTCATTACAGTAACAAACTCATGTAGGACCAAGGATACAATAGACTTCCCAATTGCAAATAACTTGATAAAAATTACGAAATTGTAGCCATGTGCAAGTTTGTAAATAACACATGACACACAAATCTCCACATGGATGGCTTTTATGCACTTTGTGTTTTTTCAACAATGTTGGCTTCAATCTATGAGCAATTTGAAAGAGTGTGGACTTTGACATCTTAAAGTTCTCCACCCATTGGTTGTCTTCATATTCGGTGAACAAAAATTTGGAAAACCAAGTTGTGCTTCTTGGCTTCACCTAGTACTTTAATTCTTGCGACAAAACACCTAGAAAACAAGATGTAAAAAAATCATTGATTGCAACTATAGACAACAAAAATTATGCACTTTGAAGGGCAATGGACGGATCCATGGCAATAGAATTCAAATCTAGAAAGAGAGCTTGGACAGGTGAATTGAATATCTAATCCACAATTTGGAACAATGTCATACATCTCATGATGAAAATCACACGGTCTTGTGTTGTATCCATGATTTATAACAATGTGAAATGGTACAATAAGAAAATATTTAACTAGAGAGTTTTGAATAATGTTAAACCAAATAACCAATTTGATATTCCAAGTAAAGATTCAATTCTTGTAAATGTTACTGCAAGGGAAAAGTAAAAATACAAGAGCAAGAGACAACAATACAACAAACAAACTTTTAGCAAAGAGTTTAAAGTTAATTTGGTTGCAATAAAAGATGAGCAAAGAAACAACAAGGAATAAGAGATGAGAAAAAAAAAAAAAAAACTTACCTTTGTGAAATTGATGACAAACTATTCAAGATGATGCTTGACTATAAATAAAGGTTCTTGAAAACCTAAACATGCAAGAAACAAAAACAAAAAAAACACAATGTGAATGTTGTTGTGAAGTGCAAACCCCAACAATGGATGATGATGCACAAAACATCAAAACACCAAGCTCACTAAATGCCAAACTCATGAACAAAAAAGTATCAATTATCCCAAGCAACAACAAGTGTTTTGTGAAGTGAGTAGAAAGTAAAGAGACTATTACCCAATGAATGGAAGAAATTCAATAAAATAATGATTACTTAGTGAATGGCAAGTATACAACAAGATATTTGATTAGTTGGATAGGATTAAGATTGTTGATCATTTGATTTTGAATTACTTTTGGAGGGAAAATAACTTAATACATGTAGTTCTAGAATTTGATGCAGTTTGGGATTTTTTACATTTACACATATTTAGACTTAAAGAGCTACTAAAGTTAGAATAGGGACAAAGTATGAAGTTTAGAGTTATGTTGGTATTGAAAACCACATATTTTTCATGTTTTCATTTTTTATTTATACTTTTAAGTCCACAGATTTTGATATGTTAATTTTTGAGTAAAAAAGTTGTGTGAAATTAATAAAGAAATATTGATCATACTATGTAAATGTTGTGTTTTTTTAATTAATATCTAACTATAACTTTAACCATAGATTTTGATTTTCAAGGATAAATTAAAACTTGAGGAGAATGAACAATAGATGTAATGATAAAACTATGTAAAAAAAATCTACCAAAAGTGTTTTGAATAATTGAAACCATAGATTGTAAGTGTTGAAATGAATGATTGAATGTGAATTTTTATTATTTTAAATAAGCAGAGAACAATTCTAGGATAAAATCTGCATCTACCATTTGGCGACCATTTCGAGGACCATTTTTTTTTCTAAAGCAAAAAAAAAAAAATAGTTTGGACTTATTGATAGCATGGTTTTCTATAAATCTCAAAATTTAAAAGAGAACATACTATTTTATTGCAAATTTTGATTTCTAATTTTTTTGGAAATTGAACATGAAGGTCTAAATGATAAAGGTTGTAAGGACTTAATTTTGAAAGTATACCAAGAAACGAAAGAAATTTAAGATTTATAAAACAATATGAATTGGATGATGACTTGAAGTTTATAGAAGTAAATGGATCAAGAAACCAAGCGGCAAAACATGAATTCCAATCTGAAAAAAAATCAAAATGCAGACTAGGAAGTGTATGAAACACTAAATAGGGGTATAATTTTGGAACTCATAAGTTTACAAACAAAAGAATGGCTTGCAGGACTTTGAATATTTTTGGTGGGAGTTGGAGTGAGAAAAGAAGTATGGATGGGGTGTCCACAAAGACATCCTAGTTACAAAAGGTGATTTTCCAATGAAAGGGATCAAGTTTAAAGTATACCCAAAAGAAGAGGGTATTATCCATGCTTTTCAAGCACCATATATTATTCAAGAACATGGGGAAGAGAAAAATTCAAAGGATGAACTGTTATTGGTAGACACTAAAAAAATTTCAAGTCTAACATGTGTGAATAGTCGACAAAGTGATTACAATAGACACACAAATGCATCGTTTATGTACCAGTCAGCATCGCTAGAATATCATGAACTAATAGAGGACTAAGACATGGAAAATAACTACGATCCTAGTATTCTAGAGTGGGTGGATGCAAATTATCTTATAACCTATGTGTATGATGATGCACATGTGAATGTTCTAGAGGAGGCATTACTAATTCAAACGAACCATAAAAGTTAAGGAATCAGAAGAGAAAGAAGGAATCCGTAACATAGAAGTTACAATTTTGAAGATTTAACCAAGTTGGTTCAAACTCTTTCCAAAATTTGTGTTTTTTGTAAAGTTAAAAGACATGTCATCACAAAATGTCCATAGATTAATAGTGAAACGAAGGATGGATTTGTTAGACATGTGGGACAATAGATGTTGGATAAGACTATGTAAAACAACCACAAATGAGAGAACATGTCCAAAATAGTTTAGAAGAAAGAATGCAAGAAATTGGCCTAGGTGAAGGACAATTTGTACAAAATACATTAAGAATTCATAATTCTCCTAATGTGAATAGGACAAAACCATTTTCAATAAGACCAAATTCTATACCACAAAAAGGATAGATGAATGTTGTACAAATGGAGGCTAGGTTGTCTAAAAAGTTTATACCATCATCAAGAATGCCTATAATGATGAATGGGATACCTCAAATATTGATAATTGTTTCATAAGAACGATAGATTCGATTTGTGATCCCAAACACAACTACTGTAGTGTGTAAGCTTGGACAAAAGTTTGAACTATCAAGAATAAAGAGTCAATCTAAGAATGGTCAAGCTACATACCACATACCAAAGAATATTCAATTTGGAAGAAGAGCTAACCAAACTTATGAAGTTCCAAGCAAGGTAACAATACCCATTTCAAGACCTTAAACAATTTCCACAACGTTAATCATGGTGACTCAAGCAAATAGATCTATAAGAGGGCCATCATTGATTCCATCAAACTATGAATGATAAAAAACTAGATTGGTGGTGAATCTTGGAGCAGGGGGCTTAATGGTCAAACTATATCGATGAACTTTGAAGTATTTAGATTATAAAAAAGATGTAGGTCCATATGCTCATGTGAAATTGTTTCAAGCATTTGTCAAAGCAAGTGGAAAACCCTCTAAGGAGTACATCATCAATGCATTCAACTACACATTGAAAAAGATGGCATCAGATTGGTGCCATAATTAAATTTCAAAATTTCCTAACTGTATTTTTTTTGAACTAACATAAACATTTTGTAAACATCATCGAAATACTTAGAATGATAAAAATAAATTACATGGATTAAAAAAATATCAATCAGGGAGAGACTGAGGGGATTAAAGTGTATTATGAGTGCATACAAAAGTTGGTTCATGAATTACAAACACCAAAGACAAACATTTTTTTGACAATCGTGTTTTAGGTAGGATTACACTCCTATCTAAAAGTTACAACTACATGAATGAAGAGGACCACGCTACAATTGCATAAGGAGGCGACTCTATTGTGTGAAAAAAGGATGTACATGTAAAAGCTCAAAGTGCACTATTAATACCATAAATTTCAAAATCTACAATAACAATGAAACCATAGATGGAAACAAGAAAAATTGGTAAACATAACACAAATTGTGGATGAAACAACCATAATGTAGAGATGTATAAAGTCAAGAAGAAAGAGGAACCAATTGTAACATCAATAGAGGCTATTAATCAACCTTAGAACGGTCAAAAGAATATTTCGTATATGTGGTCTAAATGGGCATAAGATGATGGACCATCTCAAGTTTGCAAAGATGCAAAAGATGTTCCAAGGGAAAAATGCATAAGATGTTCCAAGGGAAAAATGCATCAAGCTTAGAAAGGAAAACAATAGTTAAGGTTAAATAATCATTGTAGATGTGCATGTAGTAGACATCAATGTTGCTATAATAAACAAAATCAGAGAATATCAGGTGTTTTAAGAAAAAAAACCACAGAAGAACAAAAGTATTGCAAATTAGTGGGAGGAAAATTTAATGAAGACAATGGTAGAGACCATTTAGCAATTGCAGAAGGCAAAAATTGCTAACAAAGGCTCTTCTACATCAATAAAGGGATGGAACACAATGTTGCCAAGTATGCCTAATACTACACCTTCTATAAAACCTCAAAACCTCAGGAATCTATAATTTCACTAGTAGAAAACCCCCCCCTTTTGCAACTACATTTTCAACTATTATTCGATTGCAAACATAATTGAAAACTGCAAAAACAATTGCAAATTATTTTTTGCAACTTGGAAATGTTTTTTTTCAACTGCAAACCAACAAAGTCGATAAGTACAAGTTGAGAGTGTCATTACAATCGAAATTGTTTGCCACGTGTCAATACCATATCAATAGCCACTACTTGCCATTTTAATTACAAAATGTTCTACCAATCTAGTTGAGGGATGTTGTCAACTACCCTCGCATGGTGGATGAATTTCATCCGTTGATTAGGCATGACATCAATAGACATTTAGTTGTAATTTCGACTATACTAGATGTATGCAAGTTGGAATGTTTGTCCAATAGTGAGGTGACGCGTGGCGCACTTGTAACCCTAAACCAATAGTCAACCCAAAGTAAAGGATTAGTTAGAAAGTCGACTGTGTTACAACTACGATGAGAAAATCATTTGGCCAATAGTGAGGTAACACATGATGATTTCATATGTTTAATGGATTAGTCGAGGCGTATTAGAGATTGAGTTGCAAGGTCGATTATCGCAACTATGTTTGTGGAACATTTTGGCTAATAGTGGGGTAACACGTGGCACTTTTTATTGTGCACCATGTTGCACAACACGATAGATGGAACAGATGGCCAATAATGAAATGACATGTGGCACTCTCACACCCCCATAACAAAAGTCGAACAATTGTAAAATTTTAGTTGATAGGTCGACTAGATTTAGCAATAATGTTAAGGCGCAAGAGCAGAGGTGAAACGACCAAAAGTGTTATTATGCTATGATTACTATAATGGTATCGTTGATGAAGAGGAAGATATCATATTTGTTACAAAACCAAAATTATTTTCCATAGGCATCATTAGTCTACTAAATACATTTCAGTCTATATAAGGAACCATAAAGTCTAATCACAAAAATACTAAAGTCAAGAATCATAATAAAAAATTAGTAGTATAAAATTTATTTCAGTAGAAGGAGAAACTACAAATAGATATTAGCCAAAAGCTACTCTAAAGGATAAGAGGCTCTAAAGGATAAGAGTGTCCAAAAACATACTACAAACAATCACTAGGGAATGTTTAGATAGATGAAACCCTGGCGAAGGTCAAGGCTCAAAAGTTGCAAATAGCAAGTTAGACATTAATAGAAAACAACACTAGTTAACAAACTCAATATAGGGATTCAAAAAAACCATAAATAATGAAGTGAATTCAAACTTACAACTAAAGAAGAATTAGAAGAACTTCTTCAGGAGTACAAGGATGTATTTGTGTGGACATACAAAATCTGAAAGGTACTCCACCAAAGTTAGTTGAACACATAATTGAATTGAATATAACCATACCACTGGTACATCAAGCCAAATATAGATTAAATCCAAATTACGTAACAGTATTGAAACAAGACATTGATAAAATGTTAACAAAAGGTTTCATACAACTTGTGGAAAAGGCTACATGGCTATCACTAATTGTGGTAATACTAAATAAGAATGGGAAGTTCAAAATTTGTGTGAATTTCAGAAAGCTAAATGCAGCAACCAAGAAGGATCCTTTCCCATTACCATTTATAGATGAGGTACTAAACACGGTGGTAGGGTGTGAAGCATGTTCATTTTTGGATGGATATTCTAGGTATTATCAAATTTCCATAGTTTTAGAAGACAAAAATACAAGATAGTTTTGTCACAAATTGGAGAACATTTATCTAGAAGGTGATGCATTTTAGTGTGAAGAATGGAACTCCAACATTTCATAAAGCTATGACAAAAACATTTAGAGAATATATGGACACTTTCATGAAGATATTCCTAGATGATTTTATAGTTTATAATGACATGGAGACTCATTTGCAAAAGCTTAGATTATGCTTTTAGAAGTGTAGGGAATACAACATCAATTTAAACATAAAGAAATATGTTTTATGGTATTTTTTGGAGTTATTCTTGAATTTATTGTCTCAAAAGAAGGTAAGCTACCTGATCCAAAATATATGTAAGCGATAGTGAACATGCTTGTACCACAAAATTCACAATAGATTCAAGTGTTCAATGGTATGGTACAATTTTACAAATGTTTTATCAATAATTTTACAATGATCATGGCTCCAATTATTAAGCTCACAAGGAAAATATAAAGTTTTTTGTGGAGTTTATAAGTATAAATATATTGAAGCACAGATTTTAATACCATTGAAGTGGGACATAGAGTTCCATGTTCACATAGATGCATCATTGTTGGTTGTAGGGCCTTTATTGGCACAAATATCATAGGGAAGAGTGATCAACCAATAGTTTATGCTTCCAAACTTCTTAATAATGCAGAACAAAATTATAATACCATAGAAAAAGAAGCTTTAGCTATGGTCGTTGCATTGCATAAGTTTAGGCATTATCTATTAATAAATAAATTTTTGTTTTATGTCAATCATATGGCTTTAGTTTACTTGGTAAATAAACCACATGTTTCAAAAAGAACAATTAGGTGGTTATTATTGTTTTTGGAATGTGACTTCACAATACTATACAAGCTAATCAAGACTAGTTACTCATGTAGATGTAGATGTTTTGTTTAGGTTGCATGATACCACAAAACCTTTAGGAGTCCTAGAATAAACTAAAGATGCTAATTTATTTCTCACATAACCATAATGGTTAAATGCATTATAGCTAGGAGAAAAACCCCATTTTTCAACTATGTTTTCAACTACTTCTCAATTGTCATTTATAGTTGAAAACATCATTTTCAACTACAAAAATGACATTGTCAAGTAATCTCCAAAATAGTCAACAATGTTGAGGCAACCTTTCAACACAGTTGAAAACAATGTACACGTGTCAATTTGTGGGTTAATGTTGAGGTGATAACATTTTAGTTGAAAAGGACATACATTTTAATTGACGTAACATTTCAACTATAAAGTGCTGATTGGACATAGTTGATTCCATGTTAACAAATTAATGGATGAACTTCATCCACCTACGTGTCATGTCATTGGGGGGTGTGGAATTGGAATTATGACTATCTTTAAACTATATTAGAATTAATGTAGCATTGGCATGTGTCATGTCATTGAAGAAGGGCATGGAATTTTAAATTTTTGATTATTATTCAATTATATTATATTAATGGAACATTGACATGTGTCACATGGGCATTTGTGGCCCACCATTAAAAGTTGATTTATTGAAATAATCCAACCATTTTTATTGATCAGTGGGTAAAAAACCTACTAATCAATAAAATAAACTAAATTATTTGACATGTGCCATGTGTATGGTTTCAAAATCTTGAAATTATTGATTTATTGAAAATGTCAACATATGATATTGTGCCACGTGGACATTTATGTACACACTTGTATGACACATGGCATCTTGTTGTTTGTAGGTCATCCAACATATATGAAGTTGAACCAAAATAAAGATATCAACTACAAGGTACTTGAAAGCAAGTCGAAAATATGTTCAAATTAAATCAAAATTTATGTAAATTAGTTGAAATGTAGTTGACATTACAAGTTTACACTAATTCCAATCATAATTGTAAGACTACTAAAGCTAGATTGTGGGGATAATACACCTAGCTAAAATTAACTAAAGAAAATCAAACCATAATAAAAACATAGTCTACTTATACATTATCAACTAAGAGTGCAAAACATATTATAATTTGAGAATAATGCAAGGAAACATTGTTCCCATGTAGGAAATGATCCCATCTACATCCTGAAGATGTTAATGTTATTAATCAAACATTTATTGGAACAATGAAATGATTCACCTATAAGGTGGTTGTCCTATCTTTATGCATTAATGGTGTGAACTCATTATTGGCATGCTTAATTGGATTGTTGCCTTGTTGGACCACGTCTTTTGACTTGTTCATAGCTACACCTTGCATTTTTGAATTAAAATAAATCAAAGTTGTTAGAAATGAAAATTTAATGGGAATCGAATTTATAATCATTACTAAAATTCCTTTTTTTTTCCTTACAAATTTTGGTAAAAAAATACCCATTTTGGACAGGTGTAAAAAAAACCTCCCAATCATTTTGGATAAGTCATTTGAACCTATCCATTATGACTAGGCCATGTACTTTTTGACCAAGCTTAAGCTGGCATTTTTGACTTGTCATTTTGTTTAATCAATATAACAGTCAAATGATTTTTTGATTAGTCAAACACCATTTTGACTAGGCAAATGCCATGTGGCATTTAAACAATGGCCACTCAAGTTAAGCCACATGGCATCTAAACATTGGCCACCTAGGTTATGCCACATGGCATTTAAACATTGGCCATCTATGTTATGCCACGTGGCATTTAAACATTGGCCATATATGTTATGCCACGTGGCATTTAAACATTGGCCACTAGGCTATGCAACGTGGATAAAACCTAAATAACCTAGGTTAAACCTAAAATTAGATACCTACTCCTAAGGTCCCTATGTCTAAGAACTTATAACCTAAACTCCTAAGCCTATGTCTAAGGGCATATAACTAGTAATTAGGTATAGAAGCCTAAAATAGGTTAGGGCAACCTAAGCTATGACCTTTACTCGGCTTAAATGTACTCCACCTAAATTAAGTCTACACCTAGATGACTTAAGTAGGAAAATCCTATTTCATTTTGAATTTGGCTTTTAAGGTTGAGCCTTTTCAATTAGCTCATCCCAAGTGGCATTCCTTTTTAAAGTTTTGCAAATGCAGGACAAGGGATTATCATCAAAGGATGCATTTAAGGAAGAGACACCATAGAATTCAACACTAATATTTGTGGAAGAACTAATAAAAGAAGTATTAGGTAGTAACAAAACTACTGAAATGTTTCAAACAATGGAAATTGTGAGTTTGAAGATGGATAATTTGGGTTTAGAAGTTAAGTCATTCAAAACTAGATTAATTGTAATGGAAGAGGAGAAGTAAGGATTGCTGAAACAAATCAAGAATGAGCAGCAAGGATATGAAAAATATAGACAATGCATGTAAACTTGGAAAAAACAAAAGAAGGAGATGGAGGTGAAAGTTAATATGAAGATGTTGTAATTAACCACAAAGAATAAAGAGATGAAATAGAAGCTGATCGACTTTCCAGAATTATAGAAGAATGCATGGAGCTAAGGCAAAAGGAAAAAAAATGGATTGAAACAAACCATGCATATCAAAAAAATTAATAGAATATATAAGCATAAGGTTGAAGGCTTGGAAAGGGAAAAACAATTGTGGTTGTAGGAGTAGGAAACTAGAAAACAAACAATGGATGAGATGACAATACAAATTTTACAATTAAACAACATGGTGGCAACAAAGGAGTTCAATAGGCAAAATGGAGGAAAAAATAAGGAGTAAGCATTTATAGAGGTAAATGAATTGAAGTAGGAAATGTTCAAAACCAAGGTGAAACCGAATGATTTGTTGAAAAGGAGTAAGGATTTGGACCCAACATATGTTAAAAACAAATTGGAGGAATATAATGACTTGGTAAAATATTATTCAATATTGTGTACCAAACAATAGATGAATGATGCCAATGTTGAATTTGATGAATGGTGGGAATTGGTAGAATTTCAATTCCATAAAAAGATGCATAAAATTTTTGCTACACACAAAAGGGATGAGGTTGCTTATAGAAGACATTTATTTGCCTTCAAGAAAGCCTTTCCAAATTTCATTTATCGCAATCTAAATAATATAGGACCATCTAGTCTAGTACAACAGGAGGAAGAAGTTGAATACAATGGAGCAATTAAGGACATATAACAAGAAAAACCACAAAAATTGAATGGAGGAGGACATGATACTTTAATTGAGGTATATAAGGAACAAGCACAAACAACTGCAATCCACAATTGGAAATAATAGCCATAATTAATGATACTGGCACACACATAGAACCGGTTGAAGTTGCGGAGTAGGCAATGGAACATACATAATAACAAGTTCAAGAGGGTGTAACAGTACCATTATTTGATAATTCAGTTTTTCAAGTGAGTGCAAAAGCTAAGGGTTGTATATAAGCATAGATTGAAATGCAGGTAGTAATACCAATATTACATGAGGAATAGACCAAGCCACATATGAATTACATAATGATATGAATAACAATTTTCAAAAACTAAATCAAGGATTTCGAGGATGAAATCTAGAGTGGAGGGAGGGTAATGTTACTTGATGTATGGTAGGGATTAACCAAAAAATAGTAAATTAGGAGAATGGTAGGGATTAATTAAGGCAATGAAGGAATTCGATAGGATTAAGATTGTTGAACATTTTAATTTTGAATTACTTTTGGAAGGAAGTGATTTAGGATGAGGTTTAAAAAATTGTTAGAGTTTTGGAGTTTTTGGGGTTTTACACACATGAAGTAGGAGAGAGCTACTAGAATTAGACAAAGACACACATTTTGAGTTCAAAATTTTGTTGGTATTGAAAAACCATTGATTTTTCATGTTTTTAGTTCTAATTTCTCTTTTCTAAACCATAGATTGTTAACATGTTCAATTTGGAGTAAAGATAGAAATATAAATTTGTTGAAGAAACATGGATTTCTATTATGTATTTCTTGTGTTTTGGGTTTCTGATAAATCTAACTGTATTTTAACCACATATTATTTTAAGGTAAGGAGATCGAACTGTGCAAACGAAACAATAGTTGTAATAAGAAGATTATGCAAAAATAGCCCATTTGAATTGTTTGCAAAATGAAATCATATATTTGAAGTGTTGAAATGGAACATTAAATGGAATTTTGTATTTTTTTAAGTAGGTAATGAACAATTTTAAGAAATAATTTGCACCTACCAATATGATTTGACACATAGTCAAATAAGTCACTTTAATCAAGTTGAATTGTCAAAAGATACACATGCCATTCAATCCCTAGGCCTTTAATCAAAATGTACATGTTCACTAATAAAAAAAGACTAGCTAGTCAACTTGGACCATTTGAAAAACCAATATTTTTAGTAGTGATTGGTCATTTCATTACATCAAACCATGATTTTTTATGACTATGGCATTTTGTAACTATTGCCCAAAATTAATCATGCTCAAATTGCACCATACTTTTATGCCATTATGAGACTTTAGTCATGATTATGATTATGTGACTATGATTAAATTTAGATGCCTATTAATCATCTTGAAAGAGGTGTAGGTATGCTAGCTAGGTAGATATGCAACCTAGGTAACTAGGTAAGCATGGTATTTGGGTTAGGTTCCTTAAGTAGGTTTTTAAAAAATGTTCATGATAATAAAACAAAATATATTAATTTTTGAACATGTTATGCAATAGTTCATGAATTGGTCTTTCAATGTGGAGGTGAATGGTTTAAATCCTCATAATTACAACCTACATATATATGTTTAGCTAAGCTGCCTAGTTTAAGCTAGCTAGCTTAATCTAGGTTGCCTAGCCCAAGCTTCTTAGATCAAGTTGAATTAAGCTAGGTTTTTAGTTTAAGCAACCTAGGCTAAGGTAGTAGACAAGTTAAGAATGAACTAGGTAGGGTAGGTTAGTAAGTACGTTGGCTAGCTAGGCTATGTATGTCCACAATGACTATAGTTATGGAACACATAATTGTTCATGGCATTTGTGATTGTGACCACAAAAATGATGTGTTTACAATGACTACATAGTCATGCATTCATATGTGACATTATGATTGTAGTCCTTTATGCAATTTCAAATACCATTGTTGGTTGGTTGAGGTTTTAAAGAAGTTGTTGGGTTTGGGCCTAGTGTTTTTTATAAAATGGATGATTAATTGGTTCCAAGGCCAAGTTCAAAGTTTTAGACCACTAGTTCCCTGGATCAAGGATCCTAGGCTTTATGAAGCCCATTGGTTATGGGTTCAAGGTGGGGCTGATTTGAAATGCTTATTTGGGATGATTCCAAGGTCAAGTTCAAGTTTTAAACCTTTAGTTCAGTCATTTACATACAAATCATATATCAAATCTTCTAGACACAAATATATTCTTTTGCCAACTAGTCATGCCACCATTGCGAAATTATCAAATATGAAATGCAAGGAGCAATGGAAACAAGCATTACTAAAGACAATGTTTCCAAAAAAAATTTGTGAAGATTACAAAACTTGGTAAATTCTTTTTCAAGATATTGAGGTAAATGCACAAGCAATTTTGGTAAGGAAAATTTATCATAATCATATTTTCTTCAATAGAACATATCCTTGTCTCCACCTTTTGTGGTTTCATTATCTTCCAGATTACTAAATTGCAAAAAATGAGTTGGTCTATGATCTCCATGGTAAAACTCATCAAAAGTGAAACAAAAACTCACATTGAGGGAGTGCCAAGTGAAAAAATAAATAAAATTGCAATTTCATAAACCTTATACCTAGACCCACAACCTAGCCTTGAGCAAAAACACCATAAGACCCATTGGGCCTAGTCTTTTGCTAGATCCAACTGACCCCAAGTTTTCTTGGGTCAGGCTTGGGGCTGAATTTTTCCACACCTAGACATGTGAGGGCGAGTATTGTGGTAGGTCTTCCCCCACCAAGACCAATTGGGCCAAGTACATTGACCTTGATTGAAAACCTTGTCCCATCCAACACTGGTAAATACCATGTTTTGGTGTAATCTTTGTTCCAAAGATACAATGGTCAATGGGTCATATGTTCAATCTTTGGAGTATCCTATGTTTAATAGGCTTAAAGATTGTATGTTGCTCCTCCTTTGTGAAGGATAATTTAGATGGCTCTATATGATAAATGAATTTTCCATCATTTCTTTAGAAAAACTCTTCTATGTGTAAGAAGTGTCATCATACTTTGGATTTTCATTATGTATTCATTATCAATAAATGTTGAACTAAACATGGACCTTTCATAAATTGTTTATGATTTTTATGTGTGACACATAGCTTGGTCTTTAATCTTTTAAACTTCTATTAGTCATATACCTTGTGCTTCAATATTTTTAGTATCACCATACATGCACCGATGCTTCTTATTAAGAGTAACTCATTTGATTTGATTTGATTTGATTTTTTTAAATTTAAGAAAAAATTGCCCATAATGCCTTCCAAGAGGACCTGTAAAAGGGAAAGACTATTTGTTAGCCATGATGATTGGCCACAGTGATGACATTTAAATAGTCTCTTATTTTGTACTATTCATTTTGTCATGTTTATAGATGAGGATGGAGGAATAATTAACAGTGGATGTTGGATCTGGTAAACACAGCAAGGACTGGAAGTTGGGATGAAGCCAACCCCCACTGCTACTGCTTGGCTTTTAGGTCTCCATAAGGTGGCTGAAAGCCTCTCAAGAAGCCTTTTCTGCATCAAATCTATAGAGTTACTATACAGGTACATTGCAGAGGTAAAAAGTAGCCATGTGCTATTTATTGCTAAATCTCAACACATGCAAGAATTTTCTTTTTCCATGTTTGTGGAGCGCTCAAGGAAACTTATATGGAAGTTGGAAGGAAGGAAAACTGCAATCAAGAAAGAAGTCACTAGTCTGCCCTCACCAAGCAAACCAAAGTGACATACCCAACAGTATCATTGCAACTTCCCACACTAATTCTTTTGTTTTCAGAAAGGTTGAACATCTTCAAAGAAGGCTTGTTCAAAGAACAAAAATTTTGTGCAAGAAAAGGGAATCTTTTTCGAATATTCTGAAATATTTGTAGTTTTCAACCTGGAATGTTCAAAATAAAATAATTATTCATCACTGAAATGTTGAAGTTGCCATGATAATACGACATTTGTTGAACATTCTTAGGAAATCATCCCCTTGTAGACTTGTCAGGCTCTTGAGATCAGAGAGTTGCATAATCCATAATTGGTTATCCATAATGTCAATATATCTGCAAAGTCTGATGTCAAGAGCCTCAATTACAGATAGCCAGAACAACACCAAAACAATCAGGATCCTACCTAGGTCTCAAATTTAGGCCATTTTTAATATCAACTTATTCTTGAAATTTCACAAGCATGGATCTTCTAGGCACTAAGACATGCCCATTCAATTACATTGCATCATATGTGAGGATGGGTTGGGAAATGTAAGCCTTGCTAGGTGGATTGTAGCTGTGTGGAAAGTGGGTTTTTTAAAAAATTGGGAAGTCATTGAGGTCACATGACCATAATTTCTGGGTTCCCATATGGAAAAGGCCCATAAGCAATTATTGACCAAGAAGGGTGGGGGAGGGGGCAAGATTTTAAAAAAGGAATCCCAACCCCCAATAGTCTTTAGGTGTTAGAATTAAGTTAGGGTAAAAAAGAGGGGCAGACAAAAAGAAAACCATCTAACAAAAAGTTCAAAATAATGCGAGGGTTTTACCCTCGTGACAAGAGGGAGGTGTTCCCCAAGTTTAGAAGATTTATTTGAGATACATTTCTCCTGCTATATGATAAATTTTCCTTGATGTAGATTTCCACATAAATGTTCTATTTCATAGATTTCTAGATTTCCCTTCTTTTGTAGATTTTCACAAAATGTTCCGTTTTGTAGATTTGTATAATTTCCTTTTTGTAGATTTCCACAACATGCTCTGGTTTGTAGATTTCTTTGTCAAGAGGAGGATTACGAAAGGTTACGGTCTCGCGCGTTAGAGAAAACCCCGCGTGCACGCGAGACACAGAGAGCGACAGAGACCACGCGGGCGCGAGATTATTTCCGAAGGTGTTTTCTTTTGCTGCTGTTGGTAAGAAGGAGAGGCTAGCTCGGCTCACGAGTTCCGGCAGCAGCACTGGCAGCAATTGTTGCGCGTAATTCTGCCTGCCGCTTCTCTCTATCAGGTCCGCAGACCAAGGAGTGCCACGTTTGGTTGCGTGGAATCACCCCGTTTTTGCCCCACGAGCCACCCTGCGGGTACAGCTCCTCCACGGATCCGCCGTCGATGTTGAGTTCCGCCAGCTGCCGGGTGGTGGGGAACGTTTCCAGGTCCACCAGCAGTTTCTTTTCTGGTCCATCTTTGTATCCTATCATCTGCAACACAGAAACAAAAACGGGAGGATTTTCTGCATGCATATTAGAATGATGATGATGATGATGAACTCATTCTATAGAGTTTCTTTCTTTTCTTTGATAAGAAGTGTGTTGTTGCCCAGCGTTCCTCCCAGGCAACAACACACTTCCTATCTTCTCCTTTCTCCTATCAAGTCCCTTCAAAAACAGATCTAAGAACAACTAGTAAAAAGCATGAAGAAATAACAAAGAAGTCCAGGAGGAATTAGAGAAAGACTCTTTTGTGTGTGTGTGTGTGTGTGTACCTGAGCAGGTCCATACATTTCAGTGGTAGAGTAGATCCTAACATGGTCCACCAAATCAATGTACTTGTCCAGAGACTTGGCAAACAGCTTATGTGACCGCAATTGCCCTTTGATTGGAACTCCTCTCTTTGTCAATATTGCCCGCCTACAGAAAATCCATTTAGACAAAATGATGGTAAGACTCTCCTGAACCTTGAAAGATAGAACATGGCTTTGATTGAAAGAATGTAAGAGCATCTCCAGCAGTGCTCTGTATCTGACCCTGCAAAAATATTTCTCAAATCCAAGTTTAGCTATTTACCTTTTTCCAACCCTGGCCACAAAACTTAAACTGGGACTGTAAATAGGAGACTATTCATAGCAAACCTCTTGGACCAATCACGATGACTGGCCAATCAGAAACAGGGAACAGCAGTCAGGTCATATTTAGTACACTCTTCTCTGGCATGTGTTAGGGTTTGGTGTGCCTTTTACCAGCCTCAGCAAATTGTGCAAAAATGCTGGGCCAATTTTTTTTTGCTGAGCCAAACTGGTCTTTGACTTTTCTTCATCCAATTTTGATTTGCAGGGTCATATACTGAGCACCAGTGGAGTTGCTCTAAGGTCTGAACTGATGTCACCACAAGTTTTTCTGTTATGTCATTGTACAAAGTCACAAGTTGTTCCATGTTGTGTATTGCAATTTCGTCAACAATTTGCAGAATCTAGATGGAGATAAAAGCAGTTTGCTAATAAACTGCAAGAGCTGCTACCAAAGAAATTTACCTTCTCTTCAGATGATGACATCTTACAACTCTCTACCAAAATGGTTTGACCACTGATTTTTCAATTTCTTATGACTTCAGTTGCAGAAGAAGAGACATGCTAAAACAGTGCAGAGTTAAGGATTTGTCAGTCACCTCATACCACGCACCACTGCCAAGTGTGCATCACATGTGACACCCACAAACTCAATCCGGTAAGGTCTTCTCTCCCCATTTTTCTTTGGACTAACATCACCATTCAAGGTTATCTGTGTATCATTGTCATCATCAGGCACAGGTTCCCAGTATCTTTCAACAATGCTTCCATCCTTTTCTTCACGGTATCCAGGGCCCATCCGGTAGCATCTGCACAAGATCATCACACAGTCAGTGCACTAGTTCACACTTCACTGTAACAACAACCCTAATAAACAATGTAAGTGGTATGAAACCCCTAAACTGCAAGTTTGCTCATCTATAAGGTAGAAATCTAACTGATTTTGAACAGAATATCTCAGGCAATGAGTCCTCATAGTGCATCTGTATAAATTTTCAAGCATGCCACTTACCTCACAATCTCAGCCTGAACTAATGTTGCAGAAAAACTCAACAATGGTAGACCAAATTCCAGCAGCTTTAAGAAACTCTATGGATGATGCAGGGTGCTCACTGAGAAAGCTACCAAATTCATCATCAGGGGAGAGGGAAGGAAGAGTGACTACCTCTGATGGATATCTCGGACCATGGCAATTGTTTGGACCACAAATGGTTCCCATGACATGGTTCCATCAAAGATGACATCACGTCCTTCATTCAATGCTGCCACGAGCAATGATGATGCTGCATCAGTTGAGAACTGGTGCACCTACATAGCCCCAGCCAATCCATCACCATGCTGATATGCTATGGTCAGTGCAGTTTATCAAGAAACAAAACATCATTGCAATTGCATGCACATTTGAGGGCTAGGCCATACCATCCTGGAAAGGACTACAACACAGGAGCCCCTGCCTCTGTGACTCACTTCCACCTCTCACAGTTGATGAAACAGTAAGTGAAGAGGTCATCCAGCTTCAACAATGGTAAAACGGGATCAATGAAATGACTCTGAGAGACCAGGTCTTGTCACTACACCAATCTTGTAAGGACTTGCCCTATCCAAATCTTGTAAATTTGTGTCTTCTTGTACCAGCAAATCAGACTCAAACTTACTTCTATCACTACTGACAGAAACACCACATACAAGTTCAGAAGTCCCTGCCACGTCATCCATTGATTGGAGAGTCTGATATATAATGTCTGTTTCCTTGAATGCATCTGCCTCCACAACTACTGTCTCTCCTGCCACTCCTGACCAGAATGAGCTGTACCCAACCAACCATCAAAGTTGGTTCAATGAAGCAATGCATTGAAATATGAGATCAGCACAGTTTTGATCAACAGGAAAATCAGGTTTTGTTTTAACTGTAAGGGATGATCCTTGTGGAGCTTGCCTTATCACTCTTAGGAGATAAAAAGAGGGAAAGATGATAGTAAGAAACATTGCCTATTAAGAATCTCCTTGACAACAGTACTCTTGCCAGCACCCATGCCACCACCGATGAGAAGTAACACAGGGCTACGCACTGACGAGTCTGCAGGCACCATGACATGACCTTCATCTGGGACTAAACGGTTCGAGGAAGCTATTTTCTTAAGCTCCTCAACCAATGTGGTGAACTTCCGTTTTGTACTCAAAGTCGTCAATATTTTCTGGTGCCGCTCCTTTCTGCATCAGCAAAGAAAATGGGGAATCTTCAACAGATTTTCAAAACTGGTAAACTCAGGTATGGTTTCTTTCTGAAAACTCCTTGCTTTTCTTTTTCATTTTTTTGGTGTGCGAGAGTGAAATCATCTAAGGGTGCTTCACACTTGCCACCTACCTGGTAACATTGTTTACAGCTCTGCGAAGCTTTTGTTGTAAAGTTGAACCAGTTCTGACCAGCTAAAACACCCCTCTCCATGCCCCCCACCACCATCACCATGTCATGAAGGGTCTGCACTTGAACCTTTCTACTCACGTGCTTATGGCTGCACTGAGGTGCACCACCATGGAGGTGCTTGTGGTTGGCCTTGAAGCAAGAATTTCCAGAGATGAAGATGATGGTACAGAGGAAGACAACAGTGGGAGTGAGCTTTGATGGGACTTTGTACCTGCTCAGTGAGAGCAGAGGCATGTTTCCAGTGGAAGCTGAAGTAAGCCAGCATGCAAGCATCTAGTTCCTTCAAGACTTCGTGATACAATCTCTTCTCTTCTTCAGATCCTTCCTCGCTTACACCAGAGACAAGCATGCAGGCATTCTCACGACTGTCATCTGTTGAGCTTTTGTCTCCCTTTAGATACGCTTCTGCAACTTTGGCTACATTCTTGGCCTTGGCAATTTCACTACTAAGTTCCAACTGTCGTACTTTTTTCCTCGTAAACAAAACACAAAAAAGATTTTCACCATGGTCAGCCACACAAACTGCAACAACTCCCCCCATCTTCCCCACTGACTCAGATTCCCAAGGGTTCGATGTGCACGCCTCCAACTCTTTCGGCAGCTTGCATCACATTTCAGGAATCACAGCAGAATAGGAAAGATCTCACAACAGAACAGGAAAGATATACAAGCTTCCGGGAAAAAAGCTCGGTGAGAATGGAAATCTTGAGCTTGTGAGGAGGTAGAGAAGTCAACGCGACAGCCATCAAATATTCCTCACCAATAGCAGAATAGGATGAGTCCTAATACGTGTCTGGTAGCTTCATTCTGTCACCAAATAGAGATGCAAACTCAGCCGCAAAACCAAGCGGCATCGCCACTTTACAGCTCTCGGCTACGACACAAAGAAGAAGAAGATACCTAGATGACAACACAAAGAACAAGAATAAGATGCCTAGATGACACAAAATGCTCACCAACATAATCTCCGAAAGACTCTACCGAAGTGATCCCCCCTTGTTCGTTGAATTCCACTCGAGGTATCAATCGTTTCTTCTTGGCGATGGCGGACAAATGCCACAACAACTTGGCAACTCCCACGCCCGTCACCACTGCAACTGCGATGACTGCCCCGACTCGCGCCATTTGCTCGCTCCCTCCCTGCTCTTCTATACTCTCTCTTCTCTCCTCGTCTCCTCTTCCCTCCAGCGCAGTTCCCTCCGTCGCTTGCGATAATAATTCCTTTCTTTTGCTGTAAGAAGACTAGCCGCAAAAAAGAGCTTGCACAAAAGCAAAAAAAAAGAAAAGGAAGAGAGAACTGGAGAGTACCGGAACTAGCGATGAAGCTGTGGACGATACCAAAAAAATCAATTGGTGATCTCTGATCTCGCACTACAACAGACTTACAAAACTCAGACCAGCAGCACCTATTTGATCAATCGAAAATAGGTATGTCCTTAGATAAATACTCTCTCTCTCTCTTTCTCTCTCTCTCTCTCGCGCATCACAATGCGTACCTACAAAAGGACAAGAAGATCATCCGTCCGTCAGTCGGTCCGTCCGTTGTTGAAATCACCTCCAATGTTTTTTTTAATCCAACTTTAGAATTCTCAAAGGAAAAGCATGTAGCTAGCTAGATTCGCGGGCTCCACCCATTGTGGGATTTTGGGTGTTATCTTCTTGGCTTAATTTTAGCCCGACCGTCTTGCGATTTGCCTACTTTGTTGGCCTTGTCTACCAAGGCAAGGATATTGTGTTTAGATTCATTATAGAGTATACTAGCTTAATGGATTTTGGCCCCTCGGTAATAAATACTAGGTCTATGTTTTTTATATGAGGATTTTGGAACGATGGTATTTTGGCTTGTGATGAAACTTGAGATTAGTTATAGAGTTACAATATCTTGAAGGGTTTTTGGTTTCTTTTAGAGGATTTTTTGGAGATTATATTATTGTGTAGTTTAATATTTGAGTTTCCATACTTCTTCTATTTGCCTTATAATACTTTTTAATGTAAATGGCAAGGCCTCAGTGTGACACACCCCTGGTTTACTTAGTCGTGATATGAGCTTCGTGTAAGGTGCAATAATGCTGCTGCTGTTTTCAGCAACAACTGAGACCGGATTCAACCCAAAAGTTCTGCAACTATTTTCTCTCTCTCTCTCTCACCATAGCCTAGTCATCATATTTTTTTGCGATAAGATTGAAGATTCAAGAAAGTAAATTGTGGTCACTTGATGTGCATTATAAGCATTCTTGTTTGATTTGATTTTTGTTTGGGTGGGTTTGCTTGAAGGTGGAAAACTTTCTTGTAGCCTGCTGTGCTGCTGCTGCTGCTGCTGCCGCCGCCCCCATTGTTTCTTCCCAAGGACTCACAACTCCACTAGTATTTTGTTTGTTTCATGAAACAATAGGTACCCATGCTGTTAGGCTGGGGTATTAGTTAGCCCAGGCTGAAAATGATGACAAACAGTTTCAGGACCATAATTTCAATGCACCTATTGAGAAGCTTTGGAGCACTCTGGAGGGTCCAGTTTTTTTTTCTTTTGGATTTTGGTGGGAAATGGCGACAGAGGCATTTTCTTTTGGGGGGTACTTTCTCTGTTCCCAATGTGTTCCCATGAAATTCCTAAAGGGTTCCTCAAATGTTTCAATGTTTTCCCCCCCAAGATGTTACCAATAGCACCATACTTTCATCCCATAGCTTTTGGCCAAAGTTGAACTTTCATATATATAAACTATGAAGGTGGGCTAAAGAGCAGCACTTTATATAGCTGGAGTGCCCAATTATGCAAGAAAATTTAGTGACAGGTTTATAAAATTGGCTCCTTCAAAACCAGAAAAAAAAACGATGGGTGTATTTGGTACCCACCTTGTTAGCTATGGTTATTAGCCCAATCAAAAAAAGGTCTCAATCAATTTTAACAATCAAAATTTTCATGTAGCCAATGAAAAAGTTCAAAATGTATCTAGGGGGGCCTAACTCTTTTTCTTCTGGGTTTTTATTTTTGAGGGGGGGGGGGGGGGGGGGAAGGAAAGTTTTTTTTTGGGGTTCCCAATATGTACCCATTGTGTTCCCCCAAGATCTTCCTAATAGCACTACAATTTTATCTCGTGTGCTTTGGCTAGAGTTGAGCTTTCATTAATGTAAATTAGAAAAGCATTTTAATTGGTGCTTAGAATGTGATTGTGAAATACAAGTAGGTATAGGATCAAAATTATGTATTTTTATTATATAGTTATGAAAATTTATGTTTTTCTTTGCACAAATATCTTTTCACGAATTTATTTTTTATGTATAATTATTATGTTACAAGCATTTTCTTATCATAAATTCTACATATTTACAAACTATGTCAAAACCTTTGAAAATTAATTTTTCAATTCCTTTCACAAGTATAGATTATAAAACTTCCCACTCTTACAATAAGTTGTTATTATCAAGTGAAAATGTTTTCAAAAGTCCCAAACATAGTTATATAATAAACAAAAAAAAGTTCCTAAAGTCTTATATATCACATGACTCATCATGTGATTCAACATGCACATAAATTTATAACATAGCTTTTATAATGAGTCACCATTCTTTAATCATCATTTTAAAGTCATTCACATTAATTTGTGCAATTTTTTTTTTACGAATCACCATCCTTGATTCACATGTATTAATTTATGCAAAGACTTTACTTGTGAATCAACATATTTGAGTCATGCACATTAATTTGTGCAAAAACATTCCTAATGAATTATCATGTTTGCGTCATGCACATTACTTAAAGGCATGACTAATTGGTGATGACTCACTAAACCATTATAAAATTATAAAATTTCATCATCTAATAAGTTATCAATGTTAGCCCTTAGGTAATTACATAAGTAACAAACTATTGACATCAAATTACATGACCCTGCAAAAATATTTTTCACATTGAAGTTAAGTTTTTTTTTTTTTTTTTTTTT
>Ga0209611_10000524_pt1 | contig 57898 bp, 41 predicted proteins | sample S1TSphgellanicum_3_FD_187693 | JGI IMG/M metagenome (GOLD analysis project Ga0209611, IMG submission 187693) | Host-associated microbial communities from peat moss isolated from Minnesota, USA - S1T2_Fc - Sphagnum magellanicum MG (SPAdes) (version 2) | ecosystem: Host-associated > Plants > Peat...
TTCAATGTTATGCCCCAAAGTTTAATATGACTTTTAAAAGTCTTTAAAAAAATCTCAAAAAAGGTCATGAGTCAAACTCCTTACATGAAGACACTTGGTTAAGATTATACATTTGTTGTTCTTGAAGTCAAGGTTTTTTTCATCTCTTTTAGTATATTAAGATTAATATGTTACATTCCTACAAACCTCATATATGACAAACATTTGGCTTTTGTCTTAGCCATGCCGCTAAAAAAGTCTTTACCTTCATAAATTCACCATTTCTATCACATCTATGTCTCTTGAGATCATTCTTTGTTTTTCTTTGTAGCCAATAATCAATTATTTAACCTTTTGAAAGATTGAACATTTTTTCCTTAATATTTAAGATTAATTTGTAAAGTCTACTAGATGGTTGTTTTTTAATAACACAAAGTATTTTATTGTTTACATCAACCCACCATTCATTGAGCAAATGTTGACATCAAAAAATTCACTATGTATGGATTTCTTTCATCATTTTTGGTTGACAATATTGGAAATACAAGTAGGTCAAAACTTAGCCCCTTTGGCTTTAGACTTGGTAATAGATTCATCCACACATATAAGAATTAAAAATGAAGTCTCTTACAATTCTTGCAAGGAGACCACATGAATACCTACCTTAGCTAAATTAGCTCGGTATTCAACTTTTAAACTAACAAACCTATTTGTTAGCCTAACAATGATTCTTAATTTAAAGCTTCCTCTCAAAACATTTACATGATAAGCATTTAAAAAAGTGTTCCCTAAGATGGTCTCAATATCATCCAAGGTGCAAACTGTGAATGTTTTTGCAAACTTCACTTTGTCACATTCCAAAATGGCCCCCGACACGACCTTGTTTGTTGGTGTTGCAACTCTTTGTGCCAATTGGACCTTGTGGGTTTAGCCACCTTTGTGGCCTCCCATCTGAGTCGCATTTCTGGCCTAACCCATATTGCCTTAGTGCCCCACTAAGGTGGTCTAGATATGAGGCCCATTCTCTCTTAAGACACTTCTTAAGTGGAAGGGCAGGGCATGTCACTTTTACTTACCTACAAACCATAGAATGAGGAATCAATGACTAATTTCATATTTGGTCTTTTGTTAGGTTTCATATATCACAAATCTCTCAAATGAAGGACACGGGCTATATATGCCTAGTAAAGATTTTTCCCCAGGATAGGTTAGCAAGGTAATGTGAGATGGAAGTAGGAGGGAGTGAATACCTTGGTAACTCGGTTGTGGGTAATCCACAACTAAGTCATGATGGGTTTCCAATGGGTTGCATAATGCCCTGGCCTCAGGCCCTTTTTACACTAGGGCTGAGAGCTCTCGTGCCATGACTTTAAAAGTCAGTGATTGGATAGAAATGCATTACCCGTTTCAAGTTCACTTTGTAGGGGTAGTGAGCCCAAAAGGATTTTAAAATTGAAAATGGATGAAAAGTATACATGGAATCTCACATGGCAACATAAAGATAAAGTTTTAGTGTTTCATGGAATTTGTGTGCAACCCGCCTCAAAAGAGGTTGGGCTTTTCGCAATTCACGGGGACACCAAGGGAAATAAAAAGATGTAATTAGTTGTCAAATATTATTTTATTAGTTTTTAGAAAGGGTATGGTATGTTTGGGAGGAATTTTGAATACTTCCCTCTTACTATCAAGGTCCCTCAACAAGCTTGAATTTCATTTTTTTTGACTTTACACCACATTTGACATCCTTGGCCCACTCAAAATCTCTTTTGAAATTTCCAAGGGATTCCCATTGGTATGAGTTTAATTAATGGTTTAAAAATTTCATGGTCCGTCGGTCCTCAGCCTCAGCCTTAGTGTAAAGAGGGCCTCAGTTGTGGTTCATCCACAAAGGTGCAGCCTCAGCCTTAGTGTAAAAAGGGCCTTAGTTGCGGTTGATCCACGAATGAGCCTCTCAACCTTAGTGTAAAGAGGGCCTCAGTTGTGGGTCATCCACAAATGAGTCATAACGGGTTTCCAATGGATGGTGCATTCATGGGTACCAAGACACATAACCCACTCGCCTCTCCCCCATGTACCCAGGAAAACAGAATCCAGAGGTAGCAATGCCCACCAAACACGCAATGTTGCAACCCATGTGGATTGAGTTGCTTGACACCACAATTCCCCCACAAAAAACCACCAAAGAAAATCAAAACTCCACATCCAGCAAGCAATTTAGGGTTGCAGAATCTGAGGGAAAAATTCATGGGAAGCTCCAGCCAGAATAAAGATCTCCCTTTATACCCATCATGCCTCCTTTCAGGTCCCACTCATCAACTCCATGAAGTCCATCTATCTTATGAAGCCTAATCCCCATTCTTTTTGTAAAGGGCAAAAGTTGTTTGTTGGTTTTGGCAATCAAGTGTTCATTTTTGGGGTTAAATGATCACTTGATCACTTTCACCAATCTAATGGGGGAGGAGGCCCATGTGACATCAACTCCCCTACTAGATTGAACAAAAGGTTGGAAACATGTTGCATCTAGATACATTCTACAATCAACTTAAAACAACCTTTTAATTTTAGGGTTTTACGCCAGGCCAAAAACATTTCATTTCAAATATTATGATACAAGTGTTACTTGGCTTTTAAATATGCAAATAATACTTTTTATTCAGTGTTCTTCATTAACAATTGCAAGTTCTAAATGGTTTAAAAGTGCACATTAATAATATTTTAAAATCATAAATCTTAAGTATTGAATATATTCAAGTAATCTTCAAGTAACCTTGTTAACTTTGTTAAATTTTAACTATTCAAGGCTTTCATAATAGCCTTGACAATAACTAAAATGATTAATAACCTTGTCAAATATTTAATTTTAGTATTTAATATTTAATAATAACCAAGTGTCAAAGGTTTATGAAGACCTTGAATTTCATATAAAATTGAAGCACCTTTAAAATATTTTGTCAAGAAATGTTAAATTTGATTGTGAAAAAGTTGACTTTCAAAAGACTTTTCTTCAAAATAATTTAACATTTGTAGATTTTTTTTTCTTGAAAATATCTTGGTAAAATATTTAAAAGAATATTTTAATTTGCTTGATTTGAGATCTGAAAAAGAAAAGGCAAGTCATTAAAGTTTGAATTTTCAAAAAATAAAATAAAATTTGTGATGAAAATTTGCAACTTGGTGAACTTTTTTCAGAAAATGAAAGAAAAGAAAAATTGTTATTTCTAGAGAATTTTCATCATTTTTCGAAAATAATAAAATTAGCTACATCCAGACTAGGCACTTCTTAGGTCATCAACACTTTTGTAAATTGCTACAGCCCACCTAGGATGGTCACCATTTTATGCTAATTAATGCTAAGGATCCTTGCCAGTGGACCTTGAATTAGTTATTTAAAGAAAAAATCAATAATGGAAAATGATATTATTATTATTATTATATTTTTCAATTTGATAAGTATATTGTTAATAAATGAAAAATAAATAAAATCCAGATGTGGACAATGTACATATATATAGGCCATGTATTTCACTTGGTCCATAGCACTGGTCCTGCTTCACTCAATGCTCACTTGTTTGTTCACATTTCCAAATCTGAATTCATTGTAATAAATTTTCGTGAAATTCATTGCAAAATGAGTGGAATGTTGAGATAATTGGGCCCATATTTTTTGTTGTAGTGTATACCCACACATTTTATAAGAGTGACTAAATGCTTGAGTTTGTTCACTTGTTCGATCCTAGTACATTGTGATAGTGATCCCTAATTTGTGAATCAATAGCTTGCAAATCTCACCCATTGAAGCTAACCCTTTATCAATAGGTTAGTTAAGAACACTAACTATAATTGCTTGCAAATCCAAAAGCTTCAATCCTTCCCAATGTTATGGGAAAAACATCTATCTCCCATTTAAACCTTTGTTCTACAGGCTATCTTGCTTGTCATATCTTCTAATCCGTAAGAAACTATCGTATGTTGTATCAAAAGTTTATTTGATTTAATATGCATACACATGAAGACTGAAAAGAACCCACATATTGCAAAGTTATTGTTTTGACCTATTTCACAAATAGAACAATCCACCATTAAGATGATTTGAGACATCAATATTTGGACAAAGAGCTTTAAAGAAATCTTATACTGAAGCTTTTATGGCCTAACCCACTCATAGATTATGAGTACATAATCCAACCTATTGCTTTCAATTTAATCATTACTCACCAAATTAAGGTATGGCCTTGCAACAAAGCCTTGTTTACGTAGGAGTTCATTCACCATATGAATTAAATATCATAGAAATCCATGTTTGCATAGTTGTTGCCTTTGCTCATTTTCTTGTGTATTGTATGGGATTATGATTGGTTTTTCATGCTAGCCCTTGTGTCCATGTGGAAAAAGTACTCATGCTTGAATAATTTCATACTCATGGCAATATGTTAATAGATTTATGTGCTATCAAACATAACATTGTTCATAACATGAAAAGTCTAAAAACATTAAACTAAAAAAAAAATGCTAAAGTGGAAGGTTGTACTTCAAATTGGTGTTAAATAAAATAATTTGAGGATTATTTCTATTTAAGCTCATTTGGAGAATTAGTTCAATGATGCTTTCATATTAATTCAACGTCTAGAAAACCCTTTTTGAGCACCATCTTAAAAATATGTTATGAATGAAAAATGGGCGTCAATCACAAACTTGCCCCCTCCTTGTATATGTGTTTTTACAATATTTTAACAATGTGTTCAAAGTTAAATGCTAATGAAATGTTAATCAATCATTGATACAATGTTGTACTAATGCTGAAATACAATGATCAATTATCATAATGTATTACAATGTTATCACAACATCATATCCATGATTGTATCAACATTTCATTAGCCCTTAAATTGGAACACATTGTTAAAGTGTTGCGAAAACACAAATACATGGAAGGGGCAAGTTTGTGATAATGGGGTGAATTAATTTCATTCGTTATAAGTCAAAATGAATCATGATGAAATTTATTGGAAAAATGTGGATGATGTTGAATGAAAAGTGAATGATGACAAAAAGAAAATTGTCCATGAATAATAAATTAAGTGATGATGGATGAATTTTGATCCATTATGGATGAAAAACCTGATTTATGAACAAACCACTATTGAATCTAATTGACCCCACTCAAGAGTGCACTAATAAGATGTTGCAGATAGATCACAGGTGAATAACATGGGCTAACTTTGGTAATAGTTCCAATGGCTATAGGCATGGGCATCACTTTGGCCTCCCTTTGAAGTTGTCATCCATTTCCAATGTTTTTCACATTCACAATATTGCAAGGATTGAGAGATTCATTTTGATTTGAAGAATAACATTTGGTCTGAAATTTGTCTAATGGGTACTTAACTAACTTGGTCATTGTGTGTGCCAGATGAAGGAGCAAGGTAGGTGCACGAGTGTCATGTTGAAAAAACTTGCTTTGTAGTCCTATGAGTGGGACTACAAAGCAAAATCAAATTTCTATGTAAAATTTCAATTAGAAGTAAAATGATTGTAGAATGGGTTAGGCTTTGAGGGGTTGAATTAATAACCACTGTGACTGGGAGCATTATGAGCCGCTTAACCCTACCCAGTGAAAGTTTGGGAGCTGCTTTTGGTAGCTAGGTGACCCAGTGAATCTTTAACATTGCTAGGTTTGTTGTAATAGGTAACCTATGTTACAAAACTAATGGTAATGGTATTTATTGTTATATATTTTTTGAAAAAATTCATTTTTTTTTGTTGCTAAAGGTGCCACCTTGATTGATTGGCTCATCAGTAAAAAAAATAATTAAAACATTTAACATGCACAAAATAAAATAAAATCATGGTGTAACTTCCCTTTTGCCTACCTTTGTGACATTTGAACTTTAGGCATTTTATGAGATAAATTGTGGTGGTAATGGGTGCATGTTACATCATGAAGCTGAAAGAAGAAAAAAAAAGGTTGTGTCATCATGTGCATGATGAAGCAAAAAAAAAGAAGAAGAAAAAGACTGTGTCATCATCTTTTGGTTGAGTGAATTATCATTAATTCCGTGAACGGCTGCCAAATCACTTGTTCACCTTGATACGTTTGCTGAAAATTTTCATTAAAAAAAAAACCCAAAAGACCAGTCTTTCTGTCCTCCCATCTCACTCTCCCACCCGCAATGGAAGAAGAGTGGAAATCTTGACTACCTTGTCTCCTTGGATATTATGATTAAAACACACACCTATTTTGCAACTACTGATAAGCTCTAATGGAAATTTTTAATAAAGGACATAATAATTAAAAGCATTGAGAAATTGTAACCAGTGCATTTGAAGGGCAGTGCCTTATACACATTACTAATCTCTCCTCAAAAAAGGAGCATTTTACACTTACAAGAAGCCTGGCCTAAGTAGGTGCAAGGTAGGTACCTCAAGTTGTTCCTATGGCCTTGTGAGCTTCACCTATGGTTAGGCTTATGATAATGTTGGAATTGTGCTCTATGATCTGTAAGGCCCACATATTGGGTGGGAGGGGGGGGGGAATATTCCTGAAATACAGGGCTGAACTCAGCTCTGACCTCATCCTAGGCCCCTTTATTTGAAGAAGGTCCCCACCCTGGGGCCTTAACTCTAAAGATAACTGCATTATACATACCAGACATGCTGCTTCACACACAACTCAAAACCAGAATTGTAAGAGACTAGAATGCTATGGTGTGTAGAACAACACTTTGCACTCCTATACTCTACCCCCCACCTTCCCATCTAAAAGAGCTTTAAAAAACTTCCATGGCACAAAACCCAATGGGAAGAATCATGCACAGGTCCATTGCCAGCAAGTGATAGTTAGCCAATCCTTAGTTTATGCAACTTCTTTTGGAAATTTGTTACAATATGGCCAAAAACCTTGGACACCTCCCTCACCAAGAAAGAGGGGGGTTTGCCTATTGTCGACCTAAATTTTGCACGGGCCACATTGTTGAGTACATCATTTGCGGTTCATGGGCCCGCTACACAGCTCTTGGACCTTAGTTTAAGCCAAGAGAATTAAGTTTACCCTAACTTTGGGTGCCAAGCTTGTCTAAGAGTAAGGGTTTTGTCGGGGATGTTAGGGCAGGCTCAGAATTTCATGAGATGTAGGTGATTTAAAAAAACACACAAACCTTGCCAATTTCTTAATTCACTAATCGTATTGGCCTGTGTAGCATTTTAATGCAATCAATGAGTGCCCATTCTACAATAGTTGGTGAAAGTGATTTTTTTGAAACCATTGAGGTCATCACCTCTCACCGTTTTTGAAGTGGCCAAAAATACATTCAACAAGCCATCTAGTCCAAACTCACCATGGTCAATACATGTATTAATTCAAACTCACAATTGCCATTCCACAAATGGTTAATATCTACCAAATGTATGATACTAATTCAAAATGCATAACCTCCAAAACGCAACAATTCTTTTACTAAAACATTTCAGAGTACAATTGTTAATAGTTTAAATAGGTGTAAACAAAACACACAAAGGCCGGTGTGGCATTACCACTTTAATGCAAGGAAGAAAAAAAACACCTTACTCACTGAGAAGCCAGTCTTCAATGTTTGGTATGTTAAGGATATGTAAACCAAACTCTAAACCTTAAACTCTAAACCTCACACATAACCATGAGTATCATACCACCGCTTTTGTTTCACAACATGTGAGAAGTTGTTAAACATCACTTCTCACATGTTGTGAAGCATCATATTGTTGTTTAATGTTGCTCGTGAAAGTTTTGCCACATCCGATGTGAGTTTTGGGTTTTGTAATTAGACTAGTGGTGTGGCTCAAAGCATGATTAAGAGATCTGGGCCTAACATGAAGGAGACGCTCTCCAATGTGTGTGTTGTTCTAGAGGAGGCAGGAGTAGACAATGAGAATTTACAACTCCCAATGTCGACCATCGTGATAAGGCCAAAATGCCTTATCAAATATACACCGTACCTTTTACGATAAAGGAGTCTTGTGTGTGAGCTTAAACATAAGCTTGAGTTAACAAATTGTGTTCAAATTGTGGAATGTTGATTCACTTATGGTAATAAAATTGGACCTTTTTGGGGTTTTCTTTGATTTGGTTTCTGCTAGGTTGATGAAATAGCAGGTCCCAAATACATTCATCCATCTTGAAACCTTCTAGTGACTATTTAAACGGAATTAACCCATGGTTATTATAGAATTGTGACATATAATATGGTCACCCGGTATAATTATGAATGTTTTGGAATTGCAAGCATTTGGTCATAAACCTAACGGATGCCACCCACATCTTACATATTTTCATAATTGTTCTTGCAGGATACAATTGCCATCATTGATGACAATTGTAACAAAGTCTAGAACACAACCACGAAACCCACCACCATTTCGCCAATCAAAGCTCATTTGGATTTTAAAAAAATTTGCGCTACTTTTAGCTACTTTAAAGAGATGTACAACAGCTTGAAAAATGTAGGATGATAAAACAACTATCAATGAGAAGAAAAGGCACTTTGGCACCAAGACCCATGTAGGAAAAACCCTTCAAGTGGGGTGTTCTTTGCCACTTGGCCAAAGTTCTTCTATTGGCCAAAGCTCTATATCATAAACCATGCATGCCTAATTTTTTGCCATGAGTTTGATTTGAGCCAAATAAACAAAAGTAGTATCAATAGTAACCATGACCTTTGTCAATGGCACAAATGCAAGCTGTGTAATTTAACACTAATTAAACCACCCATATCATGAGATTCTTGAAAGGTGGCAACAAAGAGAACAAGTAGTATTAACCCCAATTAGTACTCCCCACTTGGGGTCCAAGCACCTATGTTTTGCCTTGTAATTGGGGGAGCCAGAAAGTTTGTGCCAGAAAGTTATGCCCTCGAGGCTCCCCTTGCTCTCAATCTAATTTTATTAAACCAAAGATGGGTCAGAAAAGCTTGTAAGTTATCTCCAATATATTCCCCTAGTGGGCCTTAGTGCTTTTTTATCACCCCTCCTAGCTCCCTTGTTGGCCCCCTTGTTGGGCCACCTTGTCCCCCAGTCCAGCAAGCAAGAATCCCACCCCAGTTTAGATTTGGTAGAAGCAAGCTTGCTTCACAAATTACCTCAATCACCCCAATCCCCAAAATGAATCCCTGGGAACAACTGAAAGGGTGAACTAACCATTCAATTTGTGGATGGATGAATCCAACTCTGTTGACATCCGGTTACACTTTGGTAACCTATCCTGTCAAAAGCATACATGTCTGACCATTTACGGGTATGCAGTTCATAGGTAATGCATGTAGATGGATACTAGTCATGTAAGGGCTAGTGGGTTGTTAGTATGTACGGAGTAAAACCACGCTAACCACCATGGGCACCTGGTGAACTGGAACCCAATGAAAAAGTTTTTTATGGCCTCCCACCCACCCATCTATCCATCCACCCATCCATCCATCCCTCCCTCCCTCCCTCATGGTGCATTGTTGGTTGTTGGTTACTTGTATGTTTGTGATCACAAGCACAACACAATGTCCATCCACATCAGTCTCTCATCCAAGTTCTTTATGTGTTATGCTCTCTATTGGTGGATGTCATGAGAATATCGGTAAGGTAGACATGATCGTTGGCAAGTTCTTGGATTTCAGTAGGTTCAAGCCTAAGTTACACGTCAAGTTCTAAGGTCTTTGGAATGGAGGTTGGACAAAAGGTTCCAAGTTTTCTTGGAAATATTATTGGAGCTTAACTAAAGAATTGACCTTTTTTCAAAATTGAATCAAAACCTAAACTACGGGTTTGCCCTATTAAAAAAGATTTCAGTTCTTTTAGATACATAAGTAAAATTGTTTAAAAAAAATATAAACTTGACTCTACATTTTAAACAAGTTATTGCATTTGATTAGTTGTTCATAATCAATATTACATAATCATTATCTTGAATTGTGTGCACTAGTTAAAAAAACTAATATTACACATTTTTGCTAGTTTAGTTGTGTGCATTAAGATGTAATCGAACTTTGTATAAAATTGGATTAGATTTTGTGAAAATGACCGAAACTAAAGGTTTTAACAAGCCAAAGAACTAGTCTCAAAACCAAACCAAAGGTTCCATCAAAACCAAAAGAAATTAGAACCAAGATTAAAGGTTCCTTTTGAAATCAAGAACCAAAATGTGAACACTAGCAGGGAATGTGACCAATTTCAATATGAAGTTCATCGGGTTTTCAGTGAAATTGAAACAATTTCACTACATAAAAAAATGTGAGTGAATTCATTATGTCCCTTAATGATTGGGAACTAGTTGCTATCAACATAATGAATTCATTCACTAAATCCACAATAATGAAATAATGAATTCCCCAATAACAAAATTGTCATAGTTTTACAATATTTTAAATTATTAATAATTTTGTCAAAATATGATCTATATATGGTCAACATATAACTTGAATATGATCAACATATGGTCCATACATAATTGTTGGTAGCAAGGTTTGAGCCTTAGTCTCATAAAAGACATTTTTTATGTCATATAATTATCACTTTGGATGAAATCATGGTCAAAGGAGCTAGGGTCGCAAGGTAAAAGTCTTTTTCCAAGGATTGCACATGACACGTGTCATTCTTGTGTTGGTTTATAATTTTAAATTCAATATTTTGGATACTTATTTAACATTACATTTTAGATGTAAATAAATTTTGACTATAAATTGATTTTATATCATGTATATTATGCATTCATGCCTTCTATCACATATATATGAACAACTTTTGTTAAAACTACATTTTCAAAATCCATAATTTTCAGGGTCAAACACTTTTGAACCTAATGTGTTCAAATGGGTTATATATAAAAAAAATTATCAATTCAAATCCTTTTGCCCTTCTAATAATCAATGTTAAAATCCTTTCCAATTTTCAAAAGGAATGGTGCACATTTGGTAAAAAAAAGGACATTTGAAAAAAACGAGGATTGTCCACTCTCAAAGTTTGAATGCTTTGAACATGCAAAAACATTTTTGATTTGTGTCAAGCTTTGAAAATGTAAACTTTGCAATTAATGGAAAATATTCCAAAAACTTTTATGACATCCAAATTATTATGCTTCCATTGTGATTTTTCAAACATACAAAAATGTAGTTTCAAGGAGTGTTCACTCATTTGGGTGGCTCCTTTGATTGTGATAAAAGGTGTAGAAATTTGAATTTATTACAATTCCACAAGATTGTTTTACAAATCAAATTTTAACATATATTATCTTTCTCATATCTTGTTCAAATGAAACAAATGGAAATTCGTTTTTGAACTTTTTTCAAAGGTTTACACATATATAATAAAGAAACATAAAAAATTTCTAAACCATTTAAAGGAAAACCCATTTGAATTTCATTGTTTAAGGATAATTCATAAAATATTTTTACATGAAAAACTATGATTTTCATATTTTTTATCCACTATAATACATGGTGAAAGATAAAAACATTCAGTATAAAAGATGAAGTTAATAGTCCATTCAAGAGTCAAACCTTGTTACAAAGATGTTGAAGGCAAAGGTTGAAACAATGAAACTCTCGTTATAGAATTGAATAAGGTTTAAGGTAAAGTGATCACGATCATGGAAACAAAAGTTGTGCCATAATAATAAAGTTTTCACAAAGATCTGAAAGTTCATCATCCCAAGCCTCTTGACTCCTAGGTACCTAAAATTTTTGCCATGAAACAAAATTTGACAATGTGCATCATTGAATAGATGTGAGCTCCATTGCAAGTGTGAGCTTTTTAATGCCACCCACATACCTTTAACACATGCACAATTAGCAACAAATATTTTTAAAAATCTAGACAACCTTGCTTAGATTTGAAATTTAACCAAAAATAAAATAAAATATGAATATCTTTTTACTCTTCAATGGTTCAATCATAAGCATAATTCTCAAGAACATAAAATTTTTGAGAAAATGTTTGAATGCCAACATTCAAATGTGTTGTCAACCAAATCCTAGACTTGTTTTTCATAAAGTTGAATATATTAAAATATTATTCATCTTCCATTAAACCAAAGACCAATACAACTACAATTCAATTAGTTTGATGTATTCTAACATCTTGAGCAAAAGAATATCAGATGTGGTCAATTGCCTCCACAAGCATGTGAGGGGTTTTAAATGAATGTTGGCAAGTTACCAAATTTGGAATGTTAAACTGAAGGGGCTTAGGTTGAAATTATTGTGACTTAGATTTGAATTAATACCATGTTGGTGGAATTGGCACAATAATTGAATTTTGGAAAGTCTAGTTGTTTTTGCTAGAATCTAAACCAAAACTAGAACTTTAAAAAACAAATTTTAAACACAAATGCAAGTTCTTTAAGTAAGAAAGTTGATTTTTTAAAAAAAGTCGCCAAGTAAGTAAACTTATAGCTATTTGATATGTTTTAATTAGTTGTAGAATTCTATACATATAAAATCCATTTTTATTTTATTTTATGAAACTCCACATCTCTACAATGTCTAATCTTAAAGAATGTGTAATGTGTACATAGAATTTGAACCTAATTTTTGACCTAGGCTTGAAGGTTTTTGAATTTGAAAAATTGTACCAAAACCATAACCACATGGTTTATAATTTTGAAGAACCAAGCTCAAACTCACACCAAGATAACTTATTAGAGGGTTTGTAATGTTAGAATTGAGATTGAAAATTATCCTAAAAAGGAAAAATTGTCCAACATTGGTTTAACCATTTCTTAAGCTTGGAGCTATTCTTCAATAGCAAAAAAGAAATAGACATATCCAAGGTCGCAAGGTCCAAAATACATAAGATCCACAATTCCATGAAACCACATTTTTTTCACACACAATAAGCAACTTCAATCACTTTGAAAGGTGTCCAAGTAAAAGGAAGTTTCACAATTGTGGCCCCACAAATAGTAGTGATACACCACCTCAAGTGCAAAACATCAATTTGTGAAAGGCAAATGATTGCTTAATTTGATGATCAAGTTTTAAGCACACACTAGTGAATTTTTTTTTTTAAAATTTGAAAATATGCAAACCTTTGACATGATTTTCCAAAATTCCAAGGGTCAAAAAGGATGTTGAAAAAATTTTATATTGTGATTTTGGTTTTAGATTATTCCAACCTAATTTCATATCTTAGGTTGTAATAGAACATGTTATCTTTTAACACGAAAAAGTTCATGAACATCCCATTAATAGATTTAAAATATGGGAAAGCCTTTAAAGGGCCATGTCATTTCCATAGTTTATAGTTTTGCAATGGAACCAATTGTAAGTTTTAATCCTCTTCAATATCATACCTACATTTATGAACTTTGTACATTTGATTTTTATAAACGTTTCTGAAAAAAAACCAGGGGTCAAATTAAAGATGTTTTCTTCATTTATAAATAGGTAACAAAATAAATATCCTTCAACCACAAGGGGTACCCAATAAATACAAAGAATGACCCTTGTGAGTACCACTCTAGTGTTTCACAAAAAAATTCAGCTTCAAAAATTCAAAAAAAAATCCTTTGGAATTTTCACAATCAATCATCAGATCATATAGAAATAAGCAATTGTGAAAATGGATTGAACCAATGAACCAATGAGGGAGCATTGGGGGGGGGGTCTACCTTAGAAACAAATGAGCAGATGCTCATCATCAAGCCAATTTGCATTGAATATGGGCCGTAGATGGGGTTATGTACAAGGTGATTACATTTTGTCCCATGTGAGAAGTGGCTACCTTGAGTCCTCATGATGGTGAGATCTTGGTTTGATGCAATGGCATTACAAGGATTGTGACTTAAAATACAAGCCCAAATATGATGTTCTTTGCATGGAGCCCTTTAGCACTAGGTTAAAAAAAAAGTTAATTCTCACTCCAAAAAAAAGAAAAAGTGATTTGTAGCTTTACTTAAAATAATAGTTTAAGATCTTAACCAATAAAAATTGGTGTATCACTTAACATTGAGCAAAATCCAGCCACATGAGAGTATGTGGGTTCTCTACTATCCAGTCCCTACCCAATGGTCCTCACATACGAGGTAGTGTGCAAGTTAATTTCCCATTCCCATCCATAAACATGAAATCTAGAACAAATGTAGAATAAAGATCAGTTAAATGTCACACATGGGTCAATCTTGACGAGCAACCAATCAAAGTAATTATTCTTTTAATGGGCCCTTCACGAGAGCACTAGGTATATCCTTTGCATACCATAGTTAAGGTGCAGCTTGGAACTCATCATTGTTGAATAATTAATTATTTTTGAAAATTCCTTTCAAAAAAGATTCCTTATTTTCCTTCACAACCTATCTTTGGCTCTTTGAAAAAGGAATAATTTCGCGATAATTTCACAAATAATATAACTTTTGTGAAATCTGCCAAGGTAAACAGTATAAGATATCTACACTAATATTTACGAGCTAGTCATTATTATATTACTACTGCTTAATATGTGCAATGCTGTTACTTCAAATCTCAAGTTTGAAGAAGGATGGGTTTCTTCCAGTAAATTGTGTGAGTTTATTGTTTTTATGCATCCTTGACTAAAGGGTATATTAACATTTAAAAGTTTTCATCAGGTTAGGTTTCAGCTATTAAAAATAGTACCCTTTTATCATATACCCTTTTAGGGGTGAAAAATGGGTTTTCTTAATTTAAAAAATGAAAAAAATGTTCACACTTTAAAATTTTAAATATAATTTTTAGAGATCAAGTTCAATGTTAAAATGCAAGAATCAAAGTGTTTGATTCATCCTTGACTAGCGTAAACACATGCTTATGAGTACATTTTGATTCATCCTTGACTAGGATAAACATGCTTTTATTCATCCTTGATTAGGATAAACATGCTTACGAATGAACACTTAATTTATCAAATGATAATGACATCATGATGGATGCTTGATTGGTGATGGAGTCCAAAGATAATTTGTGATTCATTTTTGGGGATTCTCATAAGCTTTTGAATCATCAAGCTAATTTCATTCAATAATGTGAAAGTTACAGCCCTCCAAAATTAAGGGGGTCTTCCATTTGAAATATATCCTTGTCTCACACACCTACCACTCCTATCATGTGCACTTTTACAATATGTTAACAATCCTCAAATTTATGTAATATGGTTTGCCCAAAGTTCTCGCCATCTCTCACCTATATACTTGGGCCAAAGAAGAAACTCCTCACCCTTAATTAGAAACTTATATTTTGGAAAACTTCCAAAGTTTTAATTTTTCTTTGTTTTTCTAAACCCAAATGTCAAAAACATATCTAGCTATGAGTACATGTATTTTTTACATATATTTAAAGTTATGAATAGGAGTTAATTTTTAAAAATTGGCATACTCTTGAATATGCCCTCCATTAAGGTATGCTGGTTTGGGAAAAAAAAAGTTAAAATAAATAATATATCCTACCCATATTTGATGAGTATATATCTAGGTTAAAAATATACGCCCGCAACCATTGATGTCTTTCTTCCAGTGATGACGGTTATCTGATTTTTATAATAACCTCCAGTTCTGGCTTTTAGCAAATTTAGATATCAAAGGACCTCTAACTCTGGTTTCTTCCATGAAACCAAAAAGAGGCAGCAATTTTATGAAAGAGCTGAAAAGGAAGTGGCAGTTTTACTAGAGGTTCTTAGATTTTACACCCAATGTTCACTGGTCTCTTGTTTCTTCCATAGCTCTCCCCACACACCCAAAAAAAAAAGAAAAAAAAGGTCAACTCTCCTCAATTTTGTGAGAGAATGAAATCTGAGGAGAGTAGAATGAAATTGTGTGAATGGGTAGTTGTCGCAAAAGAGGACTTCCATATATTATTAGCAATTTAATTGGGTTGGTTCTCTCTCTCTCTCTCTCTCTCTCTCTCTCTCATTTTGTTTGTGTGTTTCAACTCTTGGAAACAGCAGCAGTGCTTGAGCAGCAGCAATTGAGTGTTAAATCTGAAATTCATTCTTTTTCAACAAGTTTGTAAACGGAGGCTACTACTCACTGGCTGTGTGGTTGGTGTTGGAATTTATTGCCTGCAGAGGCTTGAGGGAGCAGAATTTTTGCAATCTCAGAATTAATTTTCTTTCATGCGCTGTGCTGATCTGAAGGATTTCAAGGGAAGAGAGAAAACATCCATTACAATAATGTGTCATAGTAAGACCATTACTAAGGCTGAAGGGAATGATGATGCAACAGCAGAGCAGCTTGCAGTGATCGGAAGCAGCCTTGTGCTGCAGCAGCAGCGGCAGAAGCCTGGAGCAATAGCTGCTGTTTCTGACGGGACTCCATCTGCTGCAGTAGTCGAAGAAGAGACTAGTGCTGCTGCTGCTGCTGCTGCAGCTTCCTCAGGCAGCTTTAGCTGGGAATTGAGGAAAACAGCTGCAGTGGTGGGTACTGGGACTAGTACTGCTCAATTGCATGAGGAGCAGGATCAGCAGAGTAGGCAGCCGGGACGTCGTGTTTTGGGTCAGGCGTTAAAGAAGGTGCAGCGTAAGCAGTCGCATGGACGCATCCGGAAGCTGCCGTCGCAGCAGCAGAAGCAGCCAAGTATCCAGAACTTCAAGGCGCCTGTCATCATCCACACCTACTCTCCTAAGACTATTCACACGGAGCCTGAGCATTTCATGTCGCTAGTGCAAAAGCTCACTGGCTCCTCTCATACTCGATTGCGCCTTGCGGACAAGAAGGAGCTGTGCGGGAGGTACACTTCTTCTTCTATGAGCAGCTGCCTGGGCGGCTTCACAGAGAATAAAATTGACGCTTGTCTGCTGCAGCAGCAGGATGTTGTGTCAGAGCTTCTTCTTCAGCCTGAATTGTGCAATAGCAGCTTCGTGTCCGAATCTTCAGCTCAGTACTGCAGCCCCTCATCGACAGCAGCTTCATCAAGCTCTGAAGAGGAGGATCAGTACTCAAGATTCCCCTGCAACTCGGGACTAGTTGCGAAGATGAATATGCAGACGCTGCTGCAGTGTGATGATGAGTTGTCGCCCAAGGGACCGCTGCCGAGCTACGGGGGAGACCATGAGCTGCTGCAGGAATATGTCGACGCGGGAGGCAGCTACGAGTTTCTGAACCCAAGCATATGCTTCAGCGTCAGCTCTGCTTTCGATCAGTTGCAAGCTGCGACAAATTCTTCATCTGTAGCAGCTGCTAAGCGCGAGCCTCTAAGTCCTGGCATTCTCAGCTCCTTCAGCGACGGCCTGACCTTCAGCTTCGCCGGCGCGGATATGGTGACGGTCGACGCGGCGCCTAGTGCAAGTACCAGCTGCAATAATATTGGTACTTCGACGACCAAATTCGGCTTACCGCAAAGGTGTCATGAACTTCACCATCAAGATGATCATATGATGAGCTTGAACTCCGGCGCAGCTGCTTTTGGAGGATGTAGTGGAACTGATCAATCTTCCTGCATCGATGCAGCTGCAGGATTAAACTACACCAACTTTGCATCAACAGTTCCTGCAGGGATGTTCAATGAGCTCATGGCTGACATTCTTCCTCCTACAGCCCAGCTCTCACCTGCGAGGTCATGGTCTTCTTCCTTCTTCCAGCTGCCTGAATGCTTCAACACCAGTTCGCCGTCAGATTCTTCTCCTGCTCTCCCATTCTCACATATCGCTTACTCTCCCACTCCCGGCAACATGCTTTCCCTCAGAGACATCGAAGCTGCTATGTACATCGATGACCTCCTTAGAGGCTAATGCTGACGACGTGAAGTCCCTCTCCAGCAGCTCGATCCCTGCAGCAGGAACCACGCATGCGTATGCAGGATCAGTTAAGTTTGTGGGCCGCTTGGCAGCTTGCAACGAAGTTTTCTCTTCATGAGCACTCCACAAGGTATCCCTTCGAGTTCAAGCTATAATTCCCGCAGCTGATCAAAAAGCTTGACAATTCTAGCTGAGATGTTAGAACATTATGATGCAGCAGCAAGCTCAGCTTTGATGTTTGTCAAAGCTGCAGCAGCTGCTAGTCTTTGGTCCAGAAACCAGCACCCTCGAGTCCAATCTCTCGAGTCTAGTCTTCTTTTACCTCAATATCCATCTCCGTGTCTGCAAGCTGCTCTTGATGATCTGATCTTAAACTAGCACCTCAAGCTCTAGTACTGAAGAAAGCTTTCGCTCTGAAAGCTCTCAACTCTCCTCAAGCTCTAGTACTGAAGAAAGCTTTTGCTCTGAAAGCTCTCAACTTTCCTCAAGCTCAAGCTTTCCTCGATTTTGCAATCTAGCTAGCACCCAGCTTGATCTGGTCATAAGCTGGAAGCTTACAATGTGCATGACACACAATGCCAGCTGAATTGAGAAATTTATCTGTGAACTACCTTGTGCTGCACCCGGCCGGTAGCTGCTTACAATTTTGAGCAACTGCCAGTCTAGCCTAGTACTCTCTCCAAGAGTAGGAACTTACTGGATTAGGCAGCTCTCCACAAAACTAATTTGGACAAGAAGTTTAGCATGCTGATAATTAGAGAGACTAATAAGGAGATGGAACAGTTTACATTAATCCCTCAGGCTAATCTGATGCTCTAATTAGATAGAAAATTACTTAATTACACAGCCCCAGGCCGCAAGATTATTATTCCTCTACAACCACACTCAATTAGCACATACAATTCCGCCACATGAAATAATAGCTGCTGTCTACAAGAAAATTTCTCATTACAGTCCTGATCATATTTCTTGTGGCTAATTCAAACTGTATTAGGGAAAATTTGTTGTGGCTAATTCAAATTGTGTTAGGAAGAATTGAGATCTACAAATTATGTAATAATTACATGTGACCGTCATGCATGCGTGAGGAAAATCAGAGAAAACATGGTGGAATCTGAGGTCATGTTTTTGCAGTTCTGTAATGACTGAAGGCCAAACTGTCTCTTTTGCAACTGTTTTGGCTGTCTCTTCTAGTAGAATTTGTTTGCTATCCTGAACACCATTTCTTTGTCACTCCTCCTTCTGGTGTACAATTATTATGCAAGCAATTCAGATTGGGTTTTTTGAGAGACTTCAGCTCCAGTTTATCTAGATCATTTGTCATCAAGTCAGGCTCAGCTCCATTTTCTGCACACTAGTTTTCAAACTTGCAGGTAGGTTCATCTTGATTTTCTTCAAGTAGCCATACATGTTTCTCTTCCTTGCAGTGGGGTTAATTGACTGTGCATCCCCATCAGAACAGACCGTTTGAAACATTTTGCCCATGTCACCACCACTAGAGGATCACTATACCTTTTCTGTGTTTGAAGCTCAGTCCTTTTCTCACAATTTTTTTGGAGTTTTGAATTCTGAAAGTAGAGTAGAGATTACAATAAGACTTTAATCTCTTTCAAGGATTTTGTTGCTGTGCAAAATTGTCACATGATTCCCATTTTTGCCATGAGGGATAACCTAGCTTATATGTGCAAATACTGGTGGCCAGAATTTATTCAGAATTTGAATGCCATAGACATAGCCCACAACAACCACAGAGATATATCATTAGGTTTGAAACTAACTTGATACCTAGTTTTAAACCTGAATTTGGCCTTGGAACAACCCTCATTTGAGCTTCAACATTTGAACCTCAATTTCTCATCATTCAAACCTAATTGTTAGAGGAGGGACCCTGACCATGGACCCTCAAATAGTGCTTTTTTTTTCATCTTTCATTGGTTCATCATTAAAAAAATTCAAAGCTTTGGACAGTCCCAAATAGATATGTTGTAATCTCCTCCTTCGGGTTGGATATATAGGTTTTCAAGAGTGGAGAGACCAGACCAACAGTGATAATTACATAATCTGCTCCAGAAACAGAAGTATGATCAAAATCAGCCATTTCTTTTGGGTGAATTTTCACACTATGGCAAGATTAAAAAATTGGAGTTTTTTTTTAAGTGTAAATTCAAAACAAATGCTAAAACTCTGGAAACTTTTGCCAAACTTTTGAAATCACAAAATGAAAGAAAAAGAAAAAAACTAATCACAATAATGGATGCATATCAAAACAAGTGGCTCATCATGCAATTGCTCTGCCCCTTATGGCAAGTTCAAACCTGCGACATTCTGTGAAGTTCCCAAAATATAGAAGGCCTTGTTGGATCTTTTACAAATACCTGGTTCCAAAAATGGAAGGCACAAGACCAATAAATATTGCATTAAAAATTTAACATATTGAAACTTTGCACTTACAAAGAATTACTATGCATTGCAACATGTATTGATTCATATGCATTACAAATTACAACAAAAATTAGGAAACACATTGCATGAAAGATTACAATGAAAAGTAAACAATGTAAATAACCATGAGTAGGATCTAATGTCCTTTACCTCTTACATTATATTACCTCAATGTAGTCATGATGCAAAAATTTCAAAGGGCTCCAAAAACTTTATGGGAAAAACATGGAGTTAATGCAAACCTCTTTAGCTGTGAATCATGAACCTAGTCACCAAGCCAAATGAAGTGGATCATGTACATCTAGAAATTCCTCATGCATTCCATTTTTTCCTCAAATTCAACATCCATTTTCTTGTCATCTCAAATTATGCCTTAGATATTGTAAATGCAAAGTCAAAAGGTTTCAAGCTTCCAATGTGTACTAGATTGGATGGTTAATGTTAAGCACCATTCAGACCTAATGGTAAGTCAATGTTAAGAATGCTTAAAATTTTGGTGCATTTACATATGCAATGTTAGTTAGTATTGGCGGTGACATGGCGTTTGTTTATGTGGAGGCCTATGTGGCATTGATGTTAAGTTGATGTTAGAAAGGATGTTAGTTAACATTAAATCTAGGCTAAAACTTAGATTTTTATTTTTTTTTGCAACGTTAGGTAACCCCCACAAAAGAAAGGCCATAACTCAATGTTAACAAGCACAAGGTCCAAGAGGAATGGGGGGTGGGTAGATCCCACCTCCTTCCCAATTTCCCACCCACATAAAATATTTATCCCCCAACCCCTACTTCCCTTGTATGTAGTGTTCAAGTGTTCAAAAAAATAATTTGCAGTTTCGTCAAAGCACAAATTACAAAACCTAGAGCAGCAAAACTCAATTGCTAGACTCTCTTGCTAAATTCTGAGGGACTATTCTAGTAGAATGGATCTATTTGTCAATGGCATTTTTTTATTACGAGGGGTGCAAAGATCAAGATTGAGATTGTCCACAAGAAGACACTGAAATTTTTCTTCAATCTTGAATTTCTTCAAATCTTGTTGAAATTGTATTCATGTTGATGATGTTTGTTGTGTTTCTTTTCTCTTTCCTTGGTTTGCAAAATGTTTTCAAAGAACATACAATGTCATCATTTCACTTGCAATTTCATTAATACCTCAAGGTTTTTTTTAGTGACAAGAATGCAAAAGAGCAAAAAGATTGAGGGTAGACCTTCAAGAAAGAAGTCCAGCAAAGGTAAAAAGACAACGCCACCAAACTCTGATTCCATAATGCATGAAATCCACTTGAAGAAACCTTAGTAACCAAACTAGGAACACAAGGAGGTTGTGGCATTGATTCAAGCGAAAAAATAAGAACACACTACGAGGCTAGACAAGCTAGATCCCAAAGACAAATTTGAAACATTTGTTACAAAATGGAAGAGAATATTAGAAGTGGTGATGAACGTCAGTTTTTCTTAGCATTTGCGAAATGGTCTAGCCTGCAAAGACATATGGGGATCAATTTCGACTACATGTTAGGGATTGGGCACAATGAAAACTATTGGGCATTGAATCCTCAAGAGAAGGTAGCACATCATCTACCTCGCCACTTTGGCTACAACATGTATGACATGATCCATGATTTTATGGGGAGCAAACCTATTTTCAAGCCCCCACATGTACAAAATACGATGGATGATGATGGAAACAAAAATTATAAATCAACAGGTGGACAAATTCTTGAAGATGCAATCAATCTCAATGATGACAACTCAATGATTCAAGAAACTAAAGAATGCAACTACAATCACAATGCAGGATGTGAAGCAAATGAAAGTCGGTTGAACATCAATCCAAATGAACAATAACAACTACAAGTAAGATCATTTTATCTGATTCTACAAATACAATCCTCTTGTTCGATTCCATGGCTATGATGCCCATTTGCTTATCAAGCCCTAGACCTAGCAAATTGCTAGTAGTTCCACCTAGCCCTCCATACATCCATTCACAATAATTTTGTAGAACAATGCACCCATCAAATTGCCCACACTTGTGCAAACCCACATACCGACGATTCGATTCCCAACAGTCCCACAAAACCCAATAATAGCCATTATGCCATTGAGCTTAATGCACATTCTTGCACAAAATCCTCAAACACCAAACTCAATGAAACACACTCTAGCTTGCAATCCAAGTTTTGCAAACAAGGCCAATAAATAGACAACACCCACATTTGTAAACAAAACCAAATTTCATCAAACACCAAATTCTGTGAACAAAATAGCTCAGAACTCAAGAGGGAGATCAGTTGGAAGTATTGGGGTGAAGCAAAAGTACTCCTCAGCTCACAAGAGCATGGCAGAAGTTACAGAAAAAGGAAGCCAAATCTTGGTGCAGTCAATTAACCACATCAACTCCATTAGCCTAGAGATCATGGAGAAGCAACTTGAGTATTTCAAAGCAAGAGACATGATGACCAACACCACACAAAAAAACATGGTGAATATGATTGTCAACTTAACCCAAGTGTTGAACTCAACATTTGCATGAAATAGTCCCAGTGTACCAATCAACAAACCTCAAATGCTAGTTAAAGACCACATCAACAAACCTCAAATGCTAACTAAAGACCGCATCAACAAACCTCCAATGCTAACTCAAGACCACATCAATATTCAAGTGCCAACAACTACACGTACAGAAGAAAATGATGATGATTAGAGGTTGGGTAATTCAAGACATGGGTGTGTTTTATTAGTTGATTTGTTGTCAATTTTTTTTACAATCATACATGGCAAATTTTGCTAAACATTATAAATTTTGCATGGACTATGGCATACATAGATTTAGAAATTACCTTGAGGCTTGTTTCATGAATGTACAAACCTTCCAAGTAGACCTAGGGAACTTCAACAAAGTCTAGACAACAACATTATAGGAAAAATTTCAACATGAAAGATGTTGCTTAATGTTGCAGTGGTTAAAACAAGCAAGCAAGGAAGGAAAAGAAAAGAATAGAAAGGGGTTCAAATGACATATAATGAGCCGATGTGTTTACTTTGCATTTAGGACTATTGTCCTTTTTAAGGTCCTTTTGCCAAAAAAATGTGTTTTCATAAAGAGGAATTTTCAAATGAAATCTTTTGCAACTTTTTATTTATTTTATTTATAGTTTCCCCAATATGTCATATGTTTATTTACTATCAAATTTGAATAAATAATTTTTTTTGAAAGTGCACAGATTTTGCCAGATTTTGTGTTTTGTCTTGAAAAATTGCCATAATTTCAAATCATACCAAAACATGTTAAAATTTCAAGTTTAATTTGTTATATTATAAACTACAACTTTTCTTTAAACAACATATACATTGCATCACATTTACATGTTGTAAAGGACTCATGAACTTTTTAACAACTTTAAATTTTGATAAACACAAAATTGAAAAAGTATGAAAATTTGAATGTTTTTTAAATGTGTCTAATAGTACCTTATGACTACAGAAAATGAGGATGAAATAAATTGTATTATGAAAACCAAGGGGCCCTTTTATGAAAATAGTGTTATGAATGAAACTATTAAACATCCTTTGTTCAAACCAAACTTTAATATTGAAAGTTTTTTTTTACTCATTTTAGATTTCTCAATATCCTTATTATTTAGTAAGCACAACTTTCCATGATTCACATGTGACCTAAAAATAGTGTCCAACATTTTTTGTGAATGAATGAAGGCAAGAATTCTAATTTAACTATGTGGCAAATGATGCCAAAGCTTTTGTGTGTTAAGGATGCTAAAAGTCCAATTACTTGTTTTCTATTTTTGTCTTTGTTTATTGTTTTGCAAGTTATTGTGGAGTGGCTTTGGTGAGCTAGTTTCGGTGATGGTGCAAAATCCTAGCTACTCAATTGACAATCTTTATGAGGAGTGTGAGTCACAATTCTTGGAGACAATTGGTGCTAAGCTTTCAAAGGAGTGAAGGGATGTGGACAATGAAAAATAATATGAAGCTGGCTAAAGAGGAGGAAGAAACAAGATTTTTCTTTTGGGAGTGGAGAAGCTAAGTTTCGATTCTACTAATTAGAAAGTGTGGAGTTTGTTTGGATTTTGATAATAATAAGTTGGGGATGGAAGTCCTTCTGGACTTCTTCTTCTCTTAAACTTGGTGCCTGATTTTTCGTTGTGCCAAGAACATCAGGAAGGAAATAGGAGGTCTAGTGTTTTACATTTTAGGGACCAGATCAAAGGAAATGATGAAAGAGTCTAGGATTTCAAGAATGGTTGTAGTGGCAACCATCATCTTTGTCAGTTTTTGGGGTTTTGATGTGGATGTGTAATGTGGTTTATTCTAAGAAGAGAATACTTGCGATATAGTGGGAGTTCTAGGGATTTTGGAACAAGAGGATATTGTGAGGTGTAAATGATCACATTTACTTGCTCTGTTCATAATCTTTGTCCAACTTTTCAAAGAAACAACGTAATGATGTTAGGGTAGTATTTGTGGGGTTTTTGTTGTTGAAGGATGAATTGCCACATTCATCAACAACCAGTTGGCTCCTTGAGAGGAAATCAATAGAGGTCTGATCCCTTGAAATCCATAGAACTAAAATAACAAAGTTTGTTTGGCTGGAAGGATTTAGGATTAGAAATAATACATGTTGTAACTTTCTTTCTACTCTTTGGAAATTTCCAATAAATCTTGTTGAACTTGTATTCAAAATGTTAGGATATCCATCCCAAAATCATCTCCCCTTTTTTTTGGTATTAGAGTCGCACAATTCCAAAAGGTTGGAACATATGTGATTACTAAGGTACTTAGAAGATGAAATGTCCTAAAAATTAAGATGTTTGATTCCAATGAAGAGTAATTGGTTGTAGAGACTCAGGAAAATCATGAAAAACAAACCACTGTTAAGTTTGATGTCCCCAAAATTCAAAGAGCACCATGGATAAGAGCATTAATTATGCGTCAATTAGGATTCGATGTTGTTACCATTATAGGAGTGAGTCATGATGAAGCACAAACTAGAGACATTGTTGTGGAGTTAATGCACAACATGTTTTGTATTGGGGCACAGTTCTGGGTGAAAATGCAAGATGGAGCAAGAAGATGGGTTTCAAGTGCAAGATTTTAGAGATAATATCACTTTACTTCGTACCTTGTGTAGGGTATCGACACATAGATTAGAAAGACAAAAACAAATGCCATAAACAAGTGACATTTGGATTCCTTTTTCTCCTATTTCCCCAAATCATTTCGGTAGATTTTTCATTCCAAAAGTGGAGGATTTATTTCAAATTGAAGATCAAGTACTGAGGGTGGAGAACTTTGGAGCAAGATCCCATTTAATAAGTTGGAGAGTGTTTGATGATGACAACTTTGGAATACGATAGCAAATGGACTTTACAAATGAGCAAAATTTCACTCTTCTGCCATCTGTTGTTGTGATTTTAGATCCAATACAAAAAGGAGAACAATCCAATTTCCTTTCGTGATCAAGGATTGATAATCCTATCTTGAAGAGCTATACAAATATGTTAGAATAACATAGAAATCCAATATATATTATGAGCCACAAAATACAATCTGGCATTACTACTTTTGAGGAATTAGAATTCCATAGAGAACCTGTTGATACTCTCATTCAAAAATGTCATAGATTTGGTTGTTATTAGGATCATTGGTTTTGATCCTAATTGGTTGAAGTTGGGGACATAGCCATTAGCACATGGCATTCAAGATTCTGCACTCAGGCAACAATTTGGTTGAAGACAAGGACAGAATTTTATGGATGGCAAAGGAGCCGCATCCAAATTAATGAAGCAAGAAATAATGTAGGTTATAACATCAAGATTAACAACAACCTGGAGAAGGATGGGGGTAGAACAAGTTCATGCAACAAAAGACTAGCTATAGATAATTTTTTAGACAAGAAGGGCTGATTAAAATGACTACTCCCTAGGGCATGGACGAGTTATTCTGGGGACGAGATCATGAAGACATAAATGATTGGGCTGAAAGACTAACAATGGTGGCAGAAGTCCGAGATTTGAATGCTGATAAGTTATTTAAAATTGCCAAATTGAACCTAAGAGGGAGGGCCAAATAATGGTTCAAGAAATTGAACCCTGCACCTACTGATTGGACAGAGCTGCGTACCTAAATAATGTAGAAATATGGTAATATTAACATTAATGACATCTAGCTCAAAATGGATGCCATCAAACAAGAACCAAAGGAAAGAGTTCAAAAGTACTATGAAAGGTTGGATAAGTTTTTTCAACGAGGTCAAATACATGATGCAAAATAACGTTGCAAATTTCTAGCAAAATTAAGGCCAAAAATAAGAAAACTTTACGTTGTCAAAACCTACACTGATATTGAAGAAGTGGTTGTTGCTATTGCTAAAATTGAACGGGTATTGGGAGAACTTGAAGAGACCCCATATGAACCCATGAAGGAAGGATAGGATGAGACAACATCTGGAAAATCCACCAGAGATTGACAACTCCATGTTTTGAATGAAACTCTCATTAATTTCTTTGGGAAGGGGACTGATGGCAAGGTTGGACCCAATACAACATTTTCTACCACCACTAACAACCATTGCCAATTATGCTGCTCAAAAGAACACACAACCTCAGCATGCCTTAAACTTGCAAACACAAGGCCAAAATCTGCCAAGTGCTGAGGTGGGCACAAGATTGACAATTGTGGTCTGAAATGTTAATTCTATTTTGGATTAAGGCATATAGAAGATAGGCGTTGGAAAAAATCTGCAAAAGTTTGTTTGCCACCAGAAATTTTCTTAAAGTTTTGGTTGATGATGAAAAGGCCACTCTTTCATAATTGAACCATATTTGTGGAGGGGATTAACATATCTTTTTTGGGTTGAGAATCCCAAAAAGGTGATTGCCTATAACTTCCAACCGAGTAGAAAAACAAGAAAAAATGATTATTGAAAAAAAACATAGGGGAGCAAACATGGGTGCTAAAGCAGCTATGAAATCTAAGATTTTATCTCATTTCATCAAAGGAAAAATCTCTTTAATTTCCATGGAAACCATTCTTATAATTCCAGGAGAATTGGAGTATTTGGAAGGATTGGTTAAATTAGCTAGAAGATGAAAAGATGTTGAAGGACAAAAAAATCAAATAGATGTGATTTCTGAATTTAACCCTATAAGAACAACATCAAAACATTCTTGAAAGGTTGTTCTATGAGGATGATGAATATGTTAATTGGATAAAATGTGCAACTATAAAAGAAGATGCTCACCCTAAACCTTAAATACCTCTTAGAATGCTAAACCCTAAACCTTAAACCCACAAAGGAGAGTTGGGGCAATGTTCTGTAGGAGAGCATTCTATTGACACCCAAGGACCTCCTTGCCACATGACTCCTAGACGACTATCTTATTAGGAGGAAATTGAAGTGAATCAACAAATACAAGCATTAATGGATTTGGGGTAGATGCGTAAAAGTGCATCAAAGTATGCTTGTAAGGTGATTTTGCCAATGAAAAAAGATGGTTGCTAAAAATTTTGTGGAGATTACTGCCTAGAAAATTTTCAAAAAAGGCAAGACTCTTTTCCCATGCCCCTGATTGAAGATGTTTGGAATCAATTAGGGCACTCCCAATGGTTTTCAGCACCTAATTTGTAGTCAGGGTTCTAACAAATTCCAATGGCTCTTGATGATGTGAAGAAAACAACAATAATCACCAAGTTAAGTTTATATGAGTGGCATGTTATGCCATTCGGATTGAAAAACACCACTGGTACATTTTCACAAACCATGGTTAACATATTCAAAAAATGGACCACCCAATTTTTTAAGGTGTTTATTGACAATGTTAATATACACAATGGAACATGGAGTGAACATTTATGTCACATCTAACTAGTTCTTTAGAAACTAACAAAGGTTAATTTCAAATTAAACCCTGGCAAATGTTGTTTTGGGTCCAAAAGTATTACATTTTTGGGACATATTGTGGATTTCAACTTGATCCCAGGAAGATAGCAACAATCCAAAATTTTCCCACACCCAATACAATCACAAATGTCAAGGCATTTTTGGGATTGATAGGGTATTATAAGAGGTTCATTGTTGGATATGTGAAAATTGCAAAACCACTATTTACCTTAACCAAGAAAGAATGTAAGTTTCTTTGGACACCCATATGCCAGGCAACTTTTGTTGCATTAAAAAGAAGGCTTGTAGAAACACCTATCCTGGTTAGACCTGATTTCAACAAACCATTTATCTTGGATGTTGATTGGTCAATAAAGGGTGTACGAGCTATATTATCATAGAAATTTGGAAGGCAAGAGCAAGTCATTGCTTATGCAAGCAAGGGTTTATCTCTAGTACAACACCGTTTTCATCCTATGGAGGGTGAGTGTTATGTTTTCATTTGGGGCATAATGTATTTCAAGCAATATCTTCACCAAACCCCATTTCTATTACGCACAAACCACAAACCTTTTGGAGTGGTTAGCTATTGTTTCAGATGCGTATGGTAAAAGAGGACGTTAAATAGCAATGTTGCAAGATTTTCAGTTCAAGAACATTCACAGTGCAAGAAGCCAACATTTGAATGTCAATGCATTAAGCCAGAATCCTATTGGCTTTATGGAAGAGGATGAGGATTTTGGAAGTGATGTGTTAGAACAGGAAGACCAACTAGGAGTCACACCATTACCTGTGAAAAGTAATTTTATTAATGAGGTTATCATCAATTTATTTACTTTGTAGCACACTGACCAAGAAATGAATGATGCTGAAGCACATCATGCTAGGAGTGAATGTGGTGGACAAAATACAGATTCATTTTCAGAAGAAGAACTACTTCCAATGAATCATATGGAATATAGAAGGATGGTTGTTGAAGCTCAAACATGGTAGATCAAGCTAGAGACAAACAAAAGGGCAAAAATGTGGAAACAATGGGACGATGTGAAGATGATTAGTCAAAACAAATGGATATATGGGAAGACAATATGTCAATGGTATTGCTCACTAGTGGACATCTGGAAATTGGACTCTATGACACTGCCAACATAAAGAAGGCTAAAAAGTAGGTAATGAAATACCATTGGTCAAAAGATGCCTTGTTTTCCCAAAACCTAGTGGTACCTAGGCCAGCAAAACATAGAATTTTGATTGAAAAATTACATGAGGAAATTGGACACTTTGGGGAAATGTGGACACTTGCTGAGGTAAAGAAAGGGTTCTTTTTGGCATGATAGGACTGAATCTATCAAGAAATTCATCAAGATTTGTGAAAAATGTTAATTAGCCAAGCAATCTGGAAACATGAGATCTGGCATTGAAGAGATGAAGAGTATTCCTATATGTGATTTGTTTTATCGTGTTACAATGGACATTGCTGGACCATTACCAGAAACAACTAATGGCAATAAATATGTGTTTGTAGCTATCAACCATTATTTTAAATGGTGTGATACACGGCCTATCAAGGAACATGATGCCTTCACTACTGCTAAGTTTCTGGAAGATGAGGTTATGTGCAGGTATGGAATGCCTAAGTACATTTTGACAAATAATAGCAGTGAATGGATGAAGGAATTCACTGAAATCTATCATAATTATGGCATCATGCATCACTTTACAACCCCTGCCTGGCCTCAATGTAATGGCATGGTTGAATGTTTAATAAAAACCATTAAACACGGACTCATGATTATGGCAGCTACCAACATACAAGATTGGGATTCACTACTACCACAAATATTCTTTGGATATTGGTGTGGCATCTAAGCCAACATGAAATACTTTGCCTTCATGGTGCTCACTGGTAGTACACCTAGACTCACCATTGATAACAGTTTTAGTGGCTTATGTGATGTATTTGATGAATAGGCAAGTCTTGAAGTCTTGGCAAATCATATGATTCTTAAAATGCAATTGATTGCAAATGTGCACAAATCTCTGATTGAGAATGTGGAGCATGCTCAAAGGAAATAGAAAAATGTATATGTTGCCAGAAAGGGGCTTCAAACCTTTGAAGGCTTTGCAAAAAATAGCAAGGTCAAGATGCATAGACCTGGGAAGAAGAGATTGTTGTTTAGTAACTGGGAGGGACCCTACATCTTTATTGATTACAAAGATGGGAAGGGATCTCAAGAACTAGACCATGGTAGCAAATATGCATTCTCAAATATCTCAAGGGGCACTGTTGGGAATGGTCCAGAAGGGATTTGCAATTATATCTGGTTGTAGATTGATGTTTGATCTATGAGGACATAGATTTGTTTGGAAGTGGTGACACTTGTGACCTAAAAGCAATGTCCAACATTTACTATGGATGAATGAAAGCAAGAACCTTAATTCAACTATGTGGCAAAGATGTTGAAGCTTTTGTGCATCAAGGACGCCAAAAGTTCAATTACTTGTTTTTTGTTTTTGGCTTTGTTTGTTGTTTTGCAAGTTATTGTGGAATGGCTTTAATGAGCTGGTTCCGATGATGGAACGGGATCTTGGTTGTTTAATTGACAATCTTTATGAGGAGTGTGAGTCACAATTCTTGGAAAAAATTGGTGGTGAGCTTTCAAAGGAGCAAAAAGATGTGGACAATGAAAAATTATATGAAGCTAGTTGAAGAAGAGGAAGAATCATGATTTTTCTTTTGGGAGTAGGAAAAGCTAAATTTCGATTCTATTAGTTAGGAAGTGTGGGGTTTGTTTGGATTTTGATAGTAATAAATTGGGGATGGAAGTCCCTCTAGACTCCTTCTCTTGAACATGACACCTGATTTTCCACTGTGCCAAGAGCGTCAAGAAGGAAATAGAAGGTCTAGCCTTTGCATTTTAAGGACATGATCAAAGGAAATGATGAAATAGCCTAGGATTTCAAGAACAATTATAGTGGCAGCCATCATCTTTGTCAATTTTTGGGGTTTCGATGTGAATGTGTAATGTGGTCTATTCTAAGAAGAGAGTACTTATGATATAATGGGAGCTTTGGAGATTTTGGAACAAGAGGATACCGTGAAGTGTAAACGATCACATCTACTTGTTCTATTCATAGTTTTTATCCAACTTTTGAAAGAAACAACATAATGATGTTGGGGTAGCATTTGTGGGATTTTTGTTGTTGAAAGATGAGATGGTACACTCATCAACAACTAGTTGGCTCCTTGAGAGGAAATCAAAAGAGGTCCAATCCCTTGAGGTCCATAGAACTAAAATAACAAAGTTTGTTTGGTTGAAAGGATTTGGGTTTACAAACAATACCTATTGTAATTTTCTTTTTGCTCTTTGGAAATTTCCAATAAATCTTGTTGAACTTGTATTCAAAATGTTAGGGATTTCCATCCCAAAATCATCTCCCCTTCTTTTTGGTGACATATATGTCATTAAAAAGGGCACCACATAGACAAATGTAACAAGAATTGTAGAAAAGTTGATGTTTTAACATCAATTTTGGCTTGTTTGAGCTCATCTACACCCAAAGCAAAAAGAGAAATTTTTAAAAAAAAAAGATGGGTGTTGGTTTTAGGGGACATTACCTTGAGGCTTGTTTCATGTGTAATCACATTAAAGACCAAGATATATAGTTGGTTAACTCTCTTCTCAAACGATCTCTGGACCTTTCTAGACCCTCAATATTATGAGGAATGGGGGGATCATCACGGTGTGAACTGCTTTATACAAATTGTTAGGTAGAGTTTTTTTCCCCTTCCAAAATGCACATTAACATTTCAACGTGAAAATCCCCTTAACTACACAATAAGTTATGAAGCAAACAACAACAATTGAAAGTATCTGACAAAAACGTGACATGCAAATCAAACTTCCCTAATAACTTTCTGAATTTTTTTTTTATATGCCATAGGAGTTTTCAACAATAGACCTACTGTGCTTTTGTACAACAATTCCAAGATGGTATGTTGTCCATCCTCCTTATAAGGAGTCATGATCCAGGCTATTAATGGGTAACCTTTGTCCCCAAGTAAGCATGGGGGGAATTCATTTACATTTTTGTTGTGATGAAAAAGACCTTGATATTGTGCATGTCGATACAACGAAAACCATCTTAAAACTCTAAAGTCATTCAGACTACCTAAAAGACCAACAAACAAGTCAATGAACTCTTTTTTTGGAATCAACAATGGCTTGAGCAACAATGTTACGCCCACTTGTTTCATGATGGTAGTAATCCTTGGCAAATCGTGTCGAAGGTTTGGCAATGAAAACATGTGTGCCATTGATGGCACCTTGCACTGAAGGTAATCCACACCAATCCTAAAAATCTATCATGATAGTTTACATATCATCTCCTTTTGGCCAAGAAATCAAACCCTTGAAAATCTTGTTGATAACATAGATAACCTCATGAAAAACAAAATAACCAATGGATTTTCCCATAGCAAACAACTTTGAACATATCAAAAAATTAGCACCATATGCCAATTTGTAAATTGAGCAGGCCACTCTAATCTCAACTATAATTGAACTTCGATAGTTTATGTCTTACTTTGCTATTAGAGGTATCAGTTGATTAGCAATCTCAAACAAGGTCTTCTTGTTCATTTTAAAATTCTGCACCCAACGTTCATCATCATACTATGTTAATAAAAACCTTGAAAACCAAACAGTAGATCTAGGTTTCACCCAATGCCCCAAGTCAGATGACATACATACAAGACTTGTCATGTGAAATTGATGGAAAATTACAAGAGCCAACACATAAGCTCGAGTTGTTTCTTGGTGAACTCTATTTAAAATTGGAAACGAGTTACTGTTTTCTTCAATTATTATATGTTGAATGAGCTTGATTATGAAAACAAAACATGATATAATAACAACATTGCTGATTTGTGCATCCCCCATCTTGAGGTGGGCACAATAAACAAATGCAACAAGTAGGATTATCAAGAAAAAGATTTAGCAAGCAACTTGAGAGATTGAAAAAAAAAACTTAGCTTTGCAATTAAGAAAGCAAGAAGTTTGGACATTTGATGCACACAACAACAAACAACAACTTCAAAAGCTCGAAAAGATGAGGCACACAACAATAACCAACAACTTTAGCCAAAGCTCACAAAAGTGAAGCACACACTAGCAACCACCAACTTTAGGAGCTTAAAAAGGTGAGGTGCACAAGTGCAACCAACAACTTTAGGAAGAATTCCAAGAGATGAAACATACAACAATAACCAACAACTTCGAGAGCTCAAAGAGATGAAGTGCACAACAACAACCAACAACTTCAGGAGTTCAAATAATGAGGTGCACAATAGCAACCAACAACTTTAGGAATTGGAGATGAGGCACACAACAACAACCAGCATTGTCAAGAACTCAAAGATATGAAACGCACAACAACTTGAAGCAACAAAGGAGCTTGAATAGGTGAAATGCACAACAAAAAAGAAAAGAAAAACTTAAAAAGAAAAAGCAAAGAAAAAGAGAAAAGGAAAGATGGCGAGGTGACGGCAAGACATTACCAAAAGAAGAAGATGATAACAACTTTTTAGGTTTTCGTCTTTTTGGTGTGAATGGCCAGAAAAACTAGGGTATCAAAAGAAAAGTTGCCACGTAACATTGCCCCTAGTCTGAAATATGGTCTTATTTTCTTCACCTTATTAGAGAAATGATTACTTACATTAAAGTAAAAAAAGTGAAAATTGATTAACAACTATACTGTTGTTAAGGGGTTTTTAACAATGTTTCTTAACACTAGGTCTAAATGGTGCCTTAATGGGACAAGTTTTGCTTTTATCAAATTATTTAACTGAGCTAGTAAAGCAACTTGATAACTTTAGAAGTCATTGGTAGTAGATTTATATATTATTTCAATTAATTTACTAACTAATTTAGCTAGTTCTTAGAAAGTGACAATTGGAAAATCAAACTAATTAGTTTTAGCTTGTTCTAAAAATTAGTAATTGGCCAACTAGCTATGACTAAAAGTAAAACCTAGAAGGTCATATTTGGAAAATTTTAGCTAATTTATAAGAAAAAAAAGATGGTGGAAAATTTGGAGGATAAGGGAAAAAGAGGGGGGTCATTTCTTAATCTCTCCCTAGGTTTTTATTTTTTTGTTTTTTAGTCCTCTTTGCCACAATGGAAAGGTTGTTTGTTCTTTTGTAGTTGGAGCTTTGGAAATAATGAATGACTTGGGTTTTGTGTGGAGGATCTAAAGGGTGTTTTATGTGTGTGTACATGGTTGATTTGTGTGGAAACATGAAGGATGAAATTGAAGCAAAAGTTTGATCTTTAAAATGGCAAGGGATAAAAAATAAAAAAACAAATTGAAGGTTAAACAATGAGCAAGTTATGACAAAACTTGGGACCAAAGGTTTTCAACACTTTCCCCAACCATTGTTATTTTATGCATTTGCTTCAAAGTACAAGTGACAAGGTGAAAAAACAAGTCAAAGCTCAAAACTTAAACACTTGCTAAAAGGCAACACACTAGGTTAAAGCATATTTTTAGAACTCTCCCCCATCATTGTTACTTCATGCAATTGCCTTAGGATATAAACAAATAGGTGAAAAAATAAAGTTAAAACTTGAAGTTTTAACACTTGGTGAAAAACAACATAATGCATACAACCAATTTCCTAAACTCGCAGCCACACTTGCTGCTTCATGCAATTGCTTCAAAGTGCAAATGAAAAGGAAAAGAGACATGAAACAATGAAAAAACCCAAAATACAAGGAGGAAAAACATTAAAGGATTTGAAGTTTAAGCATTTGGTGTATGGTAACAAAATTTAAGATTAAGGTTTTTGATAATTCTCTCCCACCCATTTTGCTTCACAAAGGGTTTGACAACTATAGATCCAACATGGTAGATGCAAGCTATAATGGACTTTTGTGACAAAATGGTGTTTTTTCCCTGGGTACCTTTTATTCAAATGCATATGGTGATAAATATATCCTTAGATTTATTAATTGGGACTCGGATCTAAACTAACATCTTCATTATGAAAAGAATTGTGTGGTTATTTTTTGATAAAAAAATCATTTGTTAGTAATAATGAACTTTTGAAATCGAAAAATATGGACTGGTCATTTAACTGAAACATCACAAAATGGAAAAAATTATATTGATTCACATTCAAAATTTGTTATTATGACTCAATATGTAATGTAATACAAGATGATAAATTCATATGAGAAATTGTTTTTTTGAAAACCTTAACCATTTAATATTTAGGGACTTTTGAATGGTTAAAATTTGACCATATTTTCATAAGTCCATATGAGTTGCAATTTTTGTTTGTTTTTCAATTCTTTTGTCCCAAAAGCATTTTTAAAAAAGTTTTAGATGGGGCTTATTTCCTTGGACTTTGTGGGTTTTCCTTTTGAAACTTTCAAATTAAAAAATGACATCAACTACAATAAATACAAGTTTTCACATATATTTGGGAAGGTTTTTAGGTGATTGAACGTGTATTATTCAAAGATTAGAATAATAATATTTTTAAAGTAACAACCATGTCCATTTGAATCATTTAAAAAAAAATTGTATGAACTTATAGGGAGGGTATTTTTTGCCGCTATTGACCCATTATACCATGCATTCACTCAACACCTAAAATATTTAAGACCATAATGCAAACTATAAGAAATATGAAAATTTTAATAAACATATGAAAACTTACACTAATTCAAATTCTTTTCAAGCAAGAAATTTGTTTCTTTTAATAAACATGTTGCCAAAATTTTCCCATTTCTTTTGGGGAAAATGTCACCACAAATTTATCTATTGGCTATTCTTTTAATGGTCATGTACAAAATTGTTACCAATTAAGTCAAAATCTATTTAGAAAGGCTTGCCATTGTTGCTACATTACAAATTTCAAATAAAACATTGACTAGGATTGTTAAAGTTCATGTTTATATGCATGGTTAATGATGAAGGCCATGAAAACATGATTAATTGCAGCAAAATCCCATTTTGGCATCTCAAATGTTAAACATGCTCAAAATGTAAGAAAAAATAAAATGGTGAGTATATTTTGTTGTTTTTTTAAAAATTCATAAATCTTCTTTTCACATCATAATCAAAGCCAAGTTTATTTGCTATAGGTGTTTTTGGTGGTACCCTTTGGTGACACCTTTATTTTGGATTTTTGACAATACATGAATGTATGTTTCTAAATCACTTGGGAAATTTTTGAATATTATGAAAGATGAACTTTTCACACATGCACACATGTGCAATATGTCCACCTCAAACATCAATTGGTGTCCACATCTTTGATTAACATGATGACCAATGGTTTTTTTTTTTAAATTGAGATTCTAAATAGGTGGATTTTATGAAGCTAAATTTTGTGCATATTTGGCAATATTGCAAATGTTCAAGGTGCATGTAGCCTATGGTGATATAAAAACTTCAATAAATTAAAATTTGGTTATGTGTAAGAGAAACATTTCATGTAAATAGTTGGCAAAATATTCAACTTTACAATATCAAAATCTAGCAAATGTTACAAAATTTAAATAGATCATATGGCTACACAATCTCTTAACTATCCAACAATTGGCAATGCACCTAATTGGGCCATAAAAATCTCCTAGACATATATGTGCATTGTGATGTGCATTGCCTTGAAGTTTGGTCATTGTTGGTGACTTTATCACAATTAAAGTTAAGAAACATATATGCACTCAATGTTCATTGAATAATGAATAAGTCTTAACAAACATAACACACACACAAACAATGATAATGTACACATAACACATAACAAACATAACACACACAAAAACAATGATAATGTACACATAACACATAACAAACAAAACACACACACACACATGATAAGCAACACATACACAATTTGAATAGGAGGCACAAATAAAGAATTAATGAATCAAAGGAAGACATACAAATTAAGGCAAACAAAGAATAAAAGGAAAAAAAACATAGGTAGATAGATAATCAAAAGAAGATAGACAAAAGAAGGTGGAAAATCAAAGGAAACATATATAGGGAAGGTAAAGTAGAGAAGTAAGAAAGAAACTAATTATTAAAAAACACGAAAAAAAAAAAAAACTGAGTTTGATAAAAAAAGAAAAACCATAAATATTATGGACAAACTTAAAGAAAAAAAACGTAAACAGATTCAAGAAAAAAGATAAAGGAATTTGATTAACTCACAATTTACAAGATTGACCCAACAAATTGCAAGATTGACACGAATAACACAATGTTGACCTCTCACACACACACACACACACACACACACATGTATACATGACAATGGACACACAAACACATAAACAAACCACACACATGCACAAAAAGACATGGCATTGAACAATCATGACCTAACTTCTTGAATCCTAGTGGAAAAAATGACCTAGCTTTGACCATTAGATGTCATCATTGAAATAATGGCCCATGGATAGTGGGAGTGGAATGATGAATTGAACCCAAATCCCAACTATGGAATCTAATCCAACATTTGCTTAGGTTTTTGCTCCTTCCATTCATCAAAGCATGCATCATATGGGAAAGTATTCAAATTATAAAACATTTGAAAATATATTCCCATAAGGGTGCATTCATAGCTAGTAAAAGGAGCCAAAGCAATTGTCAAATGTAGTGTGATATTATACCATGTCTACTTTGAAAGAAAAGTTTGTGTATTTTGTTTATTCAAATTATTATTTCTTTTTGCAATTATATTTATTTGCTAATGATCTTGATCTTCCACAAATTTAAAGTCATTTCATTAAGTTTTGAAAATCCTTTCATGCACATAAAGCACTTAAAATGTAGTCGTCAAATAGTGCTTTTAAATTTGAATGTCCTTTTTGTTTATCAAATGTGCACCATTCATTCTCAAAATTTGAGAGGAGATTCATACTTAGGATTTAAAGTGCAAAAGGAATTGAGATTAATAAAAAAAATATTTGTTACAAATATCTACACATTTGGTTCAAATGTGTTTTTAGCCCTCTAAATTACAAATTTTGATTATGTGTTTTTAACAAAAGTTGTTCATTTGTACATGGTGAAGGGCATGGATACGTTTTATGGAGGTAAAAATATTGATTAAATAGTTTATTTCATTGATTTCTATCATGTTGTCTTGAAAAATGCATAAATTATGTTCAATTTTCAACTTCAGTATGTTTTTTAAATGATTTTATGTGATAAATTTCTTCCAAATAATGTAAAGTTCAATTCAATATACAATTTTCGGACGTGTAGTTTATCTTGGAGATGTAATCATTTCTTATATTCAAAGGATAATCATTTTTTCTACAGATTTTATTTTTTGTACTTGAAATTCATTAATGTATATAAGTAGATAACATTGCCAAAAGTTGGGTGGAAATTTTTATATATTTCAAAATGAATGGCGTAGAATGTGATTAAACTTGGTCATTACAAAACATTAAGTCCATGGCGCCCTTGGCTCCTTTTATTGTGATTACACCCACAATGGTTTATAGGCATTCATTGAGGGGGTTCCTCAATTTAAATTTTATAAAATAAAGGGTGAAATTTTTTCATTCATCCTTCATTGACACAACACTTGTATTACATCAATTTCAACCAATTTGAAAAACTTGGTGAAAAAATATTGTAAAATATGAAAAGCCTTTAAAGTGCACCAAAGCTAAGTTAAGGGATTAAAATGAAATGTTGCTTGCATAATAGTAGCAATAGTAACAACATTATATGGTGATAATAAAAGCATTGGATTACGTGTTAATAACATTTATAAATAAAATAAATGGGTAGATTTTGGTTGTAGTTTGAGGTAGACTTGCTTTTGAAGTTTTGACAAGTTCCAAATGTCATGAGCAAAACAATAATGTGCCTTCATTAATGTTAGATGTTGATTGAAATTCTCCTTGGCATCACCTTGAAGCCAATATTACAAATGACAAAAGCCCGTAACATACATCAAATGGGATGTTGGAAACCTTGCGATCGATTCTTGAATGAGAGATTTAGCTATAGCTACCAGGAATGTCACAATTTAAAATTAGTTCACATAAACAAAAATAGACAAAAACAAAAGAAAAATAAATAAATAAGGGAAAATTTTAAAGAAAAAAATTTAACATAGATGGAAAATCGAATTGACTTTTGAGGTCTAAAAATGTTGCAACAAGATTGGTTTTTTATTTTGCAATAATATTTTTTAAATGCATAAAATTCTATTACTCATGGATATTTTTTATTAGATCTATTCATATTTTCAAAGCAATTGCAAAGTTTGATTCAGGTTAAAGAATATGAGATTAAAGAAAAAAACAGAAATGGACATTGGACAAGGAAACAAAGATATGATAAGGTTTGGAAAAAACATAGAAAGACCAAAGGAAAAAGAAACAAAGATACAACAAACAAAAAAACACAAAATATTGAAACATTAAAAAAATGGGAGATTAAAAAAAAACCTAATGTTGATGATTTTGCATTCTCTACTAGATTACTGAAGACCTCCTAAATCACTTAAACCTTTTCATCAATGGCATTTACACATGTAACCCAAAATGTATAATTCGATGAATTAAAGGATAAATACTCACCACTAAGCATGTTGAGGTCTAGTGAAGTGGCCTTCCATTTCAAATGCAATGTTATGATTGCAAGCAATCAAACCTCAAAGATCTTTGAAGATGTTGAAGACATTTTGTTCCCAAATCCACATAGTGAGAGTATAATTAACCTTGGTAAATCTTGATGGCTGTAACATAATTGTATACAAATACTACTCTCTTGTGTGCAAACTTGATCAATGCATGGACAAATTTAAACATGGGAAAAACAAGAAAGAAAGATAACAAATTTTTGTGACAAAGAAGCTTGAAATTCACTTTAGTAGACATGATTGATGGATTATCTTCAACCATCTTTGCCACTAATGGCATATACATTGCCATCGCCCTTTTTGTTAATTGGAGCATGTTGATCCAACATGTTTTGACATTACACAAAATCTTGCTCCCCTTTGCCTTCATCAAATTTGCAAGTTTCAAAAACTCCATTTGCATTTTTGGGTTATGAGAGAAGAATGAATACACATGGATTACAATAAATCTTCAATAGATTTCATAATAAAAATTTGAAGCAAAGTTTGCACAACTAGATTTGTATGATGTGCCATGCAATGAATAACTTCCCAATGGGGAAAATATTTATCTTGCATTTGATGAATAATACCATTGCGCACCCTCGGAAAACATTCATGCAATTGACCCCAAAAGACATTAGATTTGCAACCACATGTGCATTATTTGCTTTCACTCAAACTTGTTTCAAATGATGGGACTAGTTTAGGTTTAAAAGGGATCATAAAGGGAAAAAAATTATTGGGATTCCTATTGTAGTTGAAGAAACTAGACAACACATTATCCTTTTTTCATGTAAATGTTGGTGCCACACCTTACAACAAAAAATTCATACAATAAAAAATAAATGCAAAGGGGAGGTAGGTAGAGAAACACAAACATGGCAAGTTTGTGGGTGTCCATTGTCAACCTATGCACATAACTACAGCCTCTAAGGTTGTATCAAAAGTAAAAGGCGTTGCCAAATTGTGAAAAAAACCCTTATGTTCCAAAAGTTATTGACCTCAAGAATTACCAAAATGCAAGTTTTTTAAAAAATGCAAGTGTGGAATTTGACAAAGAATGCAATGTATATATTGACAAAGATGGGTGAATGCATAGTACAATGGTTCAGTAATGGTAGAAAATACATTCTTTATAAGTCCATACAAGATGCTTTAAAATGATTCAAATGGACATGGTTGTTACTTTTAAAATTATTATTATTCTAATATTTGAATCATACATTTTCAATCACCTATAAACCTTCCCAAATCTATGTGAAAACTTGTATTTAATGTAGTTGATGGATAAAATCACAGTCAAAGGAACCACCCAAGTGAGTGGACACTTCTTAAAATTGCATTTTTATATGTTTGAAAGATCACAAAAGAAGCATAATAGTTTGGATTATCATAAAAAAATTTGGAATATTTTTCATTAATTGCAAAGTTTACATGCTCAAAGCTTGGCACAAATCAAAAATGTTTTTGCATGTTCAAAGCACTCAAACCTTAAGAAAAGACAATCCTTGATTTTTTCAAATGTATTTTTGACCTTGAAAATTATGGATTTTGAAAGTGTGGTTTTAACAAGAGTTGTTCATATATATAAAATAGAAGGCATGAACGCATAATATACATGATATAAAATCAATTTATAGTCAAAATGTATTTATATCTAATATGTAGTGTTAAATGGGGTATGCGAAATATAAAATTTTAAGTTATAAATCAATGCAAGAATGACACATGTCATATGTAGTCCTTGGAAAAGGACTTTTACCTTGGTGCTCGTAGCTCCTTTGACCATAATTTCACCCTAGTGTCATTTTTTAATTTGATAGTCCAAAAAAGAAAACCCACAAAATTCAAAGGAATAATGCCCCATTTAAAAGTTTCAAAAAATATGTTTTTGGGATAAAAAGAATTGAAAAACAAAAAAAAATGCAACTCATATGGATTTATGAAAATATGGTCAAATTTTATCCATTCAAAAGTCCTTAACTATTAAACGGTTAAGGTTTTCAAAAAAAAGATTTCTCATATGAGTTTATCTTCTTATATTACATTATATATTGAGTCCCAATAACAAATTTGGAATGTGAATCAATATAAAAAATTTCATTTTGTGATGTTCTAGTCAAACGACCAGTCCATATTTTTTAACTTCAAAAGTCCATTACTACTAACAAATGATTTTTATTAATAAATAACCACACAATTCGCTTCATAATGAAGTTGTTGGTTTAGAATCTGAATCCCAATTAATAGATCTAAGGATATATTAATCACCATATGCATTTGAATAAAGGGTACCCAAGGAAAAAACATTGTTTCATCACAAAAGTGAGCCATCGTAACTTGCATCTACCCAAATATAAAAAGAAAATAAACTTGATCAAGGCTTGAGCAAAAACACATAGATGATAACAAAATTATAAACACCTTAAACCTTAAACTTCTTGAGCCCATCACACAAAAACTTGTTGGAACTAGAAGTGGCAAAACCATCCTAGTAATGAGTGCAACAAATGGCAATGATGCCATGAATGCTACAAAAAGTTGTTGGCGATCAACCCAAATTGAACATTGTATGTTGCTAATTAACCTAGATCTAACAACCTTTCAAATCACAATTTGACAATTGGGATACTTTACAACATGATTATAGTAAACAAAATATATTACGAAATGTGTACAAAATGGTGGTCCAAATCAACAACATTACCATAGTCTAAGAATTTTCCTTCATTTTTATTGGATTTCTTGTGTATCAATTTCAAAAGAAATAATTGCCAATAAAAAAGGGTTGATGATGACCCAAAGTTTCCAAGAAATTTCAAAAAGATTGAACTAAAATCTAATTGTTATGAATGAATAAGAAATCTTTTTTAACCATCTACTATCTATCACAAGAAAAACTTTCTTAACCATCCACTATCTATAGGTCCTTGATGCAATTTTTGAATTGGCAAATAAATGTCTTGTTGTTGGAATTGGAAACCTTCACAATGACCATTACTTCATTAGTAAAAAACTTTTTTTTTTCCAACCATATTTCCAACTCCTGTTCAACTATAATTCCTAGTTGAAAACAACAAACTTAATTGGAAATTTCTATTTGCAATTGAAAACCATGGCAATCGACAAGTACAAGTTGAAAGCAACATTCTAGTTGAAAACCTTAACCACATGTCAAAACACCACATCAATTGCCATTTCAAAACATTTTAGTTGTGTATAACATCAACTGTTATAGTTGAAAATTATTTTCAACTTGAACAATAGGGTGGATGAACTTCATCTAATGACATTTCTTGACATCATCAATTTTTTATTTCAATATTAAAATAAAAATTAAATTTATATGAATTTCCAATTTAATAATGGAAGATATTTTGACATGTGGATATAAACTTTATATCTAACTAGGTTTAGGTACCTACCTACCTACTTGATTAAATTTAGGTACCTATGTAGGTAGGTAGGTAAATATTTATCTATCTACCTAAGCTTGGTTAAGTAGGTAGCTAAACTACCTACCCATCAAAACCTATTTACTAAATAAGCTAATTTAGGATAATCCTATTTTATTTTTGGTTTAACCTTTAAGGTCAAACCATTTTGATTGGCTCATCCCAACTACCATTTGTTTTGTAAAAATGGTTGGATCTACTTAAATAGTTTACAAACTTGGAACATATGACAAAAAATATGGGACAAACATTTTAGTTACATCTTAGTTGCAACTACTAGGATAAATATGTTGATAACTTAACGACAAAGACTTATAAATCATTGTACATTGCTATGTTGCTTTTAAAGCTCCAAAACATTTTGTAAACCTTAACTTGACACATTTAGTGCAACAAAAATCACTCAAATTGATGGAAAAATGACCAAGATATGCCTTCTCCAAGTGAGGGGGGTCATGGGCATGTGGGTTGGCACATATGACTAGTTTGCATTTTGTAACTTAAAAGGTCTTTGAACATCATTCTATTGTCTTTGAACTTCAGAAACGGTTTGTAAAACTACAAAAATCACTCAAATCAATGAAAGAATGACCAAGATATGCCTTCTCCAAGTGAAAGGGGTCATGAGCATGTGGGTTGGCACATATGACCAATTTGCATTTTGTAGCTTAAAAGGTCTTTGAACGTCATTCTATTGTCTTTGCACTTCCAAAAGTTTTTGTAAAACTTTAGATGTTGCATCCAATGCAACAAAATGGGAAGGCTCAGCATACACTCATGAACAATTCAATTTTTTTTCTTTTGGTGGGGTGGGGACAGGGACTTTTTTTTTCCCCTGGTTCTTGAACTGTTCCCGTCATGTTCCCATCAAGTTCTCAAAGTGTTCCCAGATGCATTCCCAACTTTGTTCCCAATAGCACCTGGGTTTTATGCCATATAGTTTGTCCAAAGTTGAACTCCCCTTAATATAAACTAACAGGGTAAAATCCAGGGGTGCACATTTGATTTTCTTTTGCAACTGGGGGTCCAAAGAGGTGCTTCTACAGGGAGAATGCCCAATGTTCCAAAAACAATTGCTGACGGGTCACTAAAATAAGGCTCCTTTAAAAACTAAAAAAGAAGTTGTGAGGGCAGACATGATCTAATTACTATGAATGAGACTATGACAAGTCACAAAAGACAAACAGTCATTTTAATCAGTCATTTTGATGCATGGTGTTTAAAGATTAAGGGTGTGTACACTCTACCAAAAGCTTTTTGGAAAATAGTGGAAAAAAAAACATTTTCAGGTTTTTTCGTCATCAAGTGTCAGAAATTTTAAATAAAAATCACTAGATTTTTGTGTTCTGTTCCAATAAGGTAGCAAACAATATAAAAGGATTTTTTAATTTTAAAATTTTCATTTAATTTTGGCAGCCAGATTTAGATTTATGTGTTCTAGATGATCACCTCTTCAACTCAATCATTTTTTTAAAAACAACAAGGGAAATCATCAATTATAAGGGGATCCTCTCTGCAGCTAATGTCATGTTGATTATCCACATTCTCGGAAGTTATCAGGTAGGCACATGAGTTTCTTCCTCTCCTCTTTCTTCCTGACTTATTTCAACAATTCTCTTCTTATTTCTGTGCGTATTTATATATATGTTCACATGTTCCCATAGAGGAAAGAAAAAGAGAACCTGTTTACTTGCATGGAGCTTCCTGTACTCATGGGTTCTTCTCTGGAGGTTGGGAAACATCCTCAGTCAGGCTCACGTTCTAGAGTGGTCCACAGTCGGGAGAACCCACTTGTATAGAACCTCCCCTACAGTTATAACTTCAAAACATGCCTTTTATGATTTGTCCTATTTGACTACAATGAAAAAATCAATTAAAAAATACCTATAGTAATAAAACCAGTCATAAAAGACATTTTAAACTTTGAATTCAAACTATATATGGTACAACCCAGTGCTGGTCTGGTTGCTCCTGCCTAGAATTGACCAGTGTTGTATGGGTAGATAGGTATTACCTTTTGAACACACCAGAGAGGTCCCCATATTATGTTTTTTTCTCCATTGGTGGCAGGTACTGATATTGGGTACTCTTTTAAAACTTCACTAGACTGCTTGTTTTCTTATGCTTCAAACTCACCTTGTTAGGATCATGAAGCACATTGAGAAGAAAACAACTAACCAAAAGAACATCACCGAAAGCATCTCCACCACCGTTGTTGCCACCATGTCACCAGTCACCATCACCATTGTCCACTGTGCATAAGCACAAACCACAAAACATACCCACAAAAAGAAAACAAAAAAAATTAACTTAGAAACAACACAAAAACCAGGAAGGCCATGAGCGTAACGAAGACCAAGAAGGTGATGGTTGAATATACAACTTACTTTGTATGTTTTTGTTTGCTAAAGTTGAGCCAAGGCACTTGAAAACCATGATTTAGCTTGAAGTCCAATGAAAGCCACACAAAAATGAGCAATGAATAAGAGAACTTGAGCTGAATGAGAGCTTGAAAGCTTTCTTCAAAACTCCAAACTCTAACAAACTCCCTAAACCCGAAAACCAACGAATGTTTTCCACTTTTTTTCACAAAAACAATAAACACTAAAATTGAAACCATATCTAAAATCCAATTTAAAAAATAAAATCAGTCCGATTTCAATTACTCAAATGCAAAGAACTGCAAGACAGTTCCTCTCTGGTTCTAAGAACCGACCCCTCCATATTCGGTTTTGTGTCCACCCGGTTCCAGAACCAAGACTTGGTTCTGATCAGGTTCTTTGAAACTGGAACCGGAACCAACAGTACCCGGCCAACATTGGTAAAAACCAGTGTTGGGTGGGTATGAAAAAAACCTCTGGGTATCATCTGGGTATCTCAATTTGAACCCCTTCAAACATCAGCCCAGGTGATACCCTTTCTGATGCTTTGATCACCAGTTCTCACACAAATGAGAATGAGAAATTATCTTGCTGGATAGTAATTATAATCTTATTAATTGAAAATTGAAAATTAATACTCATTAAATATTTAATTACAACTTAACTCATTATTTATAGTTAATTATATAATTGATGATAGTAATAATATAAAATAATACATAAATTCGATATTTATAAATAAATATTCATTTTATGATATCTTGTCAAAATTTAATTGTAAATATGATAATTAATATTATGCATAATATTAAATATTGATAATAATTTATACATAATAATAATATATACCTATGTTATATTAATTTATGTGAGGTATTATATATATATATATATGTTGGTAGCTAGTAAGTAGGTACCTACTAACTAACTAACTAACTAAAAGTTAAACTTACTTAGTTAATAAATACCTAATATAGGTATGACCTATTATTACAAACAGTCTTTATAGTTAAAAGATAGTCACAACAAAGTTGCAACTAAGACATCAATTTGAAATCTCATTTCATCTGTCCAATTGGCATTTATCATTCATGCTTATGTTTGTGACTAACCAAAGTAGTTGGATGTGGGACTCGTGCAATTGACACAATGCCCTAATAAGCACAACTTGGGATATTGTCATTCTCCCAGTTGAAGCTTCAATTATAACTTAACAATAGCACCTATAGATACTAGGAATATTTCGTGACCATCTCTTTAGTTGAGAAATTGCCTACAAAAAGAGTTGACATTTCTACTTACTTGGTTGTACTAAATTATTGAATTAAATTATAAATTTTTTGTAGTTAAGACATAATTAAAAATGACTTGCAATTGAAAATATTGTGGTTGAAAAAAAGGGTTTCCTACTAATGCTTGTTTATGCAAATAATGATTGGCAACTATGTGTAGATTTTCATGACAAATTGATCATTCAACTACATAGATTACACTGAATTCATAATGACATTAATGCAATTTTCATAGGAGAAAACACTTCAATGTTATGTGGAGTTCATATGATGAAAAGGCCTTTTTTATGCCATAGGTATTACATATTCTTCTTGAAAGGGTTTGTCACCAAAAGAGCGGGGAGAGAGTTAGAGAGAGAGCTATGCAGAAACACAGAGACAACTAGACATGGTGAGCTTACAGACCCAAACCGGATCTGAGCTCCCTGATCTTCCGACCTACACCACACTCCACTCTAACAATCTACAGAACTCATCAACACACAACGCCTGATTCTTCAACAAAAAAAATGATTTGTTCAAAATAAAGATCAACACGTCGGATCACAGGGAGCAGATCCCTGTGCCTTCAATCAGATTAACAAACCAAGGACTGTCTCATGTCCGATCTACAATGCAGATCCTCTTGGTTGCAACAGGAACTTCCGGTGATGCCTTCGAGGTCAGATCCCTCCATGTTCGCTCAGTCCCTCGAGCCACTAAACCACATCCCTCCATTGCCTCTATACACTACTCTCACTCTCCACATTTTGAAACCTAGCACCCAAAAACCTAGCAGCCACCCTCTGAGATCGCAGACGCGGACCAACAGTAAACCAAGCTCACAACGAATCCTCTCACAATGACAGCCCCATCATGTCCACACAACAGATCTGCAGGCACAGACCCCTCCTACCTCTCATTCTCCACAAAATAACGCTATGCTGACCACAACTCAGATGCAAACAAATCCCCACAGAAACACATTCCGCTAACAGATCCTCTCCCTCTCTTCTACATGCCACACATCTAAGGCTCGGACCCCTTAGAGCTCTCATCATTCCTCGGCACCACCTTCCATGCTAATTGCATCAAGAGATTACACAACCGCTCAGCATGATACTGGCGCAGCGGAAGAAAAAACAGCAACAAGCTAAGCAGCTGCATGAAGAACAACCTGAGAGAAAATCCCACCCTTGCCACCCAGAATATTGCCCCTTCATCTGCTAGTCCTCCAAAATTCAAATCGCCCTCCTACCTCCAAAATTCCAACCGTTACCTGCTTGGCTTCCCGCTCAAGCTTTCCCATGCACTGTTACAAGTTCAAGTCCCCAAATCCATAAAATGGCCGCCTTCATTAAGTCCGTTTTTTCGGCGGGTTTAATTTCTCAAACCCTTAAACCAAAAAGATCAGATTTCCAAGCTTAGTAGCCATAATCAGGTTTCCGTTCGACCACCCCATAACCAGTCACAGGTTGACTTTCTATTATCTTCCAACATTAAAACATTTGTTTTTTAAAAGTAGAAATGTCTAGATCTGAAATTTTCTCCAAATGACGCACATATTCAAAGTGTAAAATACACAAACATAGTATAATTGTCTTTTCTTTTCTTCACACACATGGGTACATTAGGTATTGGATACATAAGTATTAGAATAGGAATTCCTGCTCAACCAATTGTGGTGGTGGGAAAATAAACACCCAAAAATTGCCACCCAAAAATACAATGATGTGGTCTCTTGGACTACCATGAATCTGGGACATGTTAAATGGGGCAAGGGCAATACACGTTGGTGGGTGTTGCAATTAGCAAAAGGAAATTGTGTTCATGACCAGATCAATGGAAAAATGATGATTAATTGGAAAAGGCCAAATTATGTGAACTTTAAAGCAATTTAAAGCTTGAACTTTATCCAAATTATAATTATAGATCATTATATTGCTACCAATGACTTGGTGCTCTTAGTATTGCAAGGGCACAGTTCAATGTTCCTATAAACAATTTTGTGAATCATCTAGGTAAAATGGCAATCATCCATGTTAAGATTTAGCCAAATTTGGCTATGAAAGAACTTTGGAAGTCAAAAAACTAAGCATCCTTCAATATTATTTGTTGCCTATTAGAAAATGATATAAAAGATAGACAATTATTCTCATTTTTTTGGGAATTTTGGCAATTAAAACCCCCCCAAAACCACTTTTAATTTTTTTAAATAAATAATTCACCCAAGTGGCAAAAATTAGTCCATGATGAAAGATTGGCATGGATGTTATCAAAGAATGTTCAACAAGTTTCCCAACAAGTTACTTGGATTCTTAGACTGAAATGCTCCATATGTTTTCACAACTAGAATGCACCTACATGAAGGTGAAAAAATGAGGAGAATTCATTTGCAATAGATGATGAGGACCATGCTCTAATAATTGGAATATAAGCAAAACTTGAAGAGATTGTCCAAGCAGATGGACGAGCAACGTACATGAAGTTGATACACGATGTTTCATATGTGTTAGTAAAGTGAGAAACAAAACATTGCATTTTGTGATCTTCTACACACATTTTCAAACTCCAATCTGATCCCAAAAAGTTTGGGAAACCAATTGATCCCAATATCACTTCCAGGATGGTGTTTGTTCTAGTAAGGATTATGGGTTACGCCTCTACGCTTTTCTCAATGGCCTCCAGGTGAGATTCTCTTTTGCTTAAACCAAATCAAGTCCTTTGTTTCACTAAAACAAGCCACAATGGTCACCTAAATATTGGATTCTATAGTCTTTGGACAAAGAGATGTAAGAATACCCAACTCTTAGTGTCTGCCCTACAAAGTTATGATTTTATGTGGTTTAATGAAATTAATATATTGGTAGTTGCTGAAATAGAAATCATTATTTGTATTTACAACTTGAAGTTCAAGAAGGTAGCAATCCAAATTTCTTAAATACAAAAGAGTTCATGGTATTCCTAGCCCATTTTGGGCTCACTCTTTATCTTGAAGAATAAAAATTGAAATGTACAGAAGAGACTTTAGTGTATGACCAAATTGAAATGGATGTGTGGCTGTGTCCAAGATAAAATCATGCCAAGCTCTCATGCACCAAAAATCTTAGGGTCTAAGGTTTAACAATTAACCCTAAACCACTAGAAAGACAATTCCATAAGGCATGGTTGGTGATCTATCAAGTCTACATTAGCTACTAGAGCAACAACTACTATTGAACCTCTTTTGTGAATCTAGCAACATCCACCATGAGTTTGGAATTGCTAGCCCAAATTTCCAACAGAAAATAGGTCAAGAATTATGCATGGAAGTCAATCAATTTGAGAAGAACCCAATCGTTTATTTCGCATCTTGGGCAAGGATTTGGTTTTTAAATAGTGAATAATCAACTGCCTAAAGCTCCATCAAAATTTGAGATGGTCCTTCAATGTTCATATATGAGGCTACAAAATCTTTCTAGACCTTTCTGTAGTGTTTTGTAACAATTGATGTTAGCTAGACTATTGTGGCATATATGAACTCATATTAGGTATTCAAAGACTGGATTATCATTGAACAATAATCCAGTCTTTAAATACCTCATATGAGAACATTTCATTGTTGGCCAGTGAGGCTTCTTCATCACAAAATATCGTACATGTTAAAGTCAGCTTCCACATTTACAATAAATTTTTTATTTTTTTTCAAAATACCAATTCATTTATTTTATTTATTTATTTACTTTCATGATTTATAATAGTCTTCTATGAGATTGTCATATGAGTAGTGAAATTATTCATATTGTATGATGGTTTTCAACACCTCAATTTTATATTTTCATAAACTTTCATTTCAATATTTTAAGGATTAATTAATGATGAAACTCAGCCTAGGGTAAGGTATATCCCACTTTTGGTGATGATTCTATACAGTTAATTAAATTGTTTTGGCCTGATTTATGGGTTGTACTTAGGAGCAAGGTTGCTTTTGGCTATTGGCATCCACCCAATTACAACCCATAACCTCCCTCTTGACAACCATTACCTCATACATAAAACCCTAACCTAATTTTTCATTTGTAGTACATTACAAGGCATAATCTTCCTCCTAGCCTCCAAAGGCACCCTATATATATATATATATATATATATATAAGGTGTTTTCAGGGTGGCAAAGTAAAATTTCATGAGACTTTTATGTTACAAAGATAAACATATTTTAGAGAATGAAATTCCTAAAAAATAAGCAAGTTTCAATCATGACCATGTTTTCAACTACAATTTTAACAAGGAATAAAGATGTGAGACTTTTCACATAAAAACAAGTCAAAGATCAAGCAACTTCTTTGACTTGTCTTATACGAGAAGGTCAATCAATCACTAGGTAGAACAAGTAATTGTACGGTTGATGAAACCTTAGAAAAGAAATTTTTCATTAGAGTTAAAATTTTCATTCATTTGAAACAAGTGTCAAATAGTGAATTTTTTTTTTTAAACATCATTTATACCTTGGAATGACCACCCATTTCTACCCACCAAGGTCAAGAGTGCTTGGACCCAAAGAGATAAAGGTTGGGAGAAACCCACCTACTAAACTAATGCTTTTCCAAAATCTTGATGAAACCAAGTTTAGAATGTCTCCAACCTTCATTAAGGTGTGCAATGAATTGATTGGTTAAAAATAACCACATGGTTTCATCCCTACCACCAAATTGGCTATTTCAACACATTTTTAAAATATTCTATATGTTGTCAAAGGTGTTGTGATAAATTAATTTATGTCAACAATTAAGGAAGATTTTGGAAAATGTCAAATATGATGAATGAAAATCTTGTCAAATGTTGTTTGTAATAGATAGGCTTGTACAAAAATATTGTCTACTTTCAAAGAACTTATACTTATGTTGCTAGAATGTATTCACTTTTCTTGCAAGGACAATGACTTTCATTTTCATACCCTTCCTTTGCTCAATAAATTCACGTGTTGCTACCTTGGTGTTTCTTCCTTTAGAAGAGGTGTTGATATCATTCTTGGTTTAACATGTCATTGTGATTGAAATGTCATGGTTTCTCACTCTCTTTACAATTTCAAATTCTAGTCATAAGGGATGCAATAGGTATCATCTTCATGTCATGATGTTTAATTAGTTGGATCAAAGAGATGGCAAATAGAAAATGAAAAGGTCATAACACAAAACAACCCCAAAAGCCAAACCCTAGATGTAGTATTATGATCCCAAAAATCACTAAATGTTAGAAGGTCGGAATTACATAAAATTAATATAGCGATTCCATAACAAGATACCAACAAGTTGTTGTTTTTAGGCACATAAACCTTAAACCCTAAACAACCTTTTTTTTTTGGGTGTGCAAACCTTAAACCCTAAACTAGGCAATTTTTTGGGGTGCATAAACCTTAAATTTTAATCTAAGAAAGAAAGGGGTGATGTGTTGGATAATTCACTTTTGATCTTTTCCCATGGAAAGAATTGTAGTAGGGTGGGATCCAACCTTTGTTTTTGGTTGTTGGCTATATGTGACCAAAATTTGAATTTAATAATTAAAAGTACTTAAGTGCTTTTTTGAGTTTTTTGATAGCCAAAATCCAACCAAAATTCAAGAAATTTTTCCAAATTTCTATACATGGTTCTAGTAGGTAGCAAAAAATAAAGAAGAATGTTTAAAGAATTTTACTTTCATATTCAGCTTGTAGCCAAATTTGGCTAAATCTTCCTATGGATGGTCATCACTTTGGCTACATCACAAAATTGACCAAAAAAGAAAAAGACCATTGGTGGGATTGCAAAGCACCTCTATATTTAATTTCTCATTGTTACGCCCAGGTATGTACTTAAGAACTATACATATACATATTCATACATACATGCATACATACATACATACACGGAGTTCAAGATACGTATATACCATATACGTATTTGGAAGCCGACAGGTCGCGTACAAGTGGGCACCACCACCGAGTGTCGACGCGCGTCGACGACGGACGAGGGAAGAAGGTTCGATCGATGAATCGCGAGGAAAAAAAGAAATCCGGAGAATTTGGGGTTTCAGTAAACGATCCAACTCATCAAGAAGTCATGCGAAAAATTGGGAGTCATGTTCTGTGGATTTTGGGGCCGATATTGCTCGAATTTGTTTGAAGATTCTAACTTAATTATTATAATAATTAGAGGGAGTGCTTGTTTTCTGAACTCTCTGCTTTTGTCTTTACCTAAATTTTCCTCCATCGCTAGGGAATAAGCTTGAGTGATTCTTGTGTATGTAACTCCTCATCTTAATCTTTCACAATATAGAAGTTGGACCCAGAAAGAGACACAGAGATAGATAGAAATAGAAGAGATTTAACACCCAATTTTGGAGAGAGTGGTTTTGGGTGGTCAGCGGGATCATGTGTCCGGAGGGAGAGAGAGTTTTGTGGGATTTGGATTGTGATCTTCTTGAGTTAAGTGTGATGAGCATAGTGGAGAATACTTGAAGTGGGGTTTCTAATACTGAAGTGGGGTTCTTAGAATACATGGAGCAGTGGATTTGGGTAATTGGGTTGCTAGGAATTGTGCCCAGGGATGAGGTTTGCGAACTGGATTTGAAGAGGATTTGAAGTGGGGTATAGTGGGTGGTGAGAGTCGAGAAGATTGTGGGTGTCTGTGGGTTTGGAAGAGGTAATTATTAGAAGAGTTGTTTTGGAGGGCTTGATTAAGAAGCTTTGATCGATGTCGACCGACTACAGCTCAAGTGGTAGTGGTGGTGGTGGTGGTGGTGGAGATGCAGCAGCAAGGGTGGTGGTCGGACTGGACTTCGGGACCACGTACTCAGGTTTTGCTTTTGCTCACATGTCGGATCCCGACCATATCTACACTTTCTACGATTGGCCCATGCAAACTAAAGGAGGAGGTCGACCATATTGCAAAACCATCACTGGTCTCTACTACAAAACTAATTCCAGCAGCAGAAACGACAATTTGCCGGCGTCCACGACCCGGGGCTTGCAGCAGCATCAGGAACAACTTCTTCGCTTGGAAGCATGGGGATGGCCCGCCCGGGTTCGATTCTCCGACGACATTCATGCCTTCCAACAAAGCAAGAGACGGATGGCGAGATCGGAGTCGCCTGATTCTGCTGCATTCAATACTGCTGCTGCTGTGAAAGTGGGCACTTTCCTCACAAGGTTTAAGCTCCACCTTGCAACCACTTGTGCCCAGGACACAGTAGGGCTAGCTTCCCCAGCTGCTTCGGACCTGCCTTCGTCTCTCAATCTGAATGGGGTGGTCACGGATTTCTTGCGTGAGATAGGTGAGTTCATCATGGAGCATCTGCGGGGAAAGTATGGGAAACATTTGAGCAAGGATGTGGTACAGTGGTGTGTTACAGTTCCATCTATCTGGGATGATAAGGCTAAACAGCAGATGAAAGTTTGCATGCATAGGGCAGGTCTAGTGCTGGGTGATGGTAATTCCCACAGCTTGCCGCTCATCATTGTGCTGGAGCCAGAAGCAGCTTCCATTTACTGCCAGCAGCGATGCAAGCATCTGAACCTACGAGCCGGAGACAAATTCCTGGTGGCAGACATTGGAGGAGGGACAACTGACATCGTTGTTCAAGCCAAGGTTGATGATTCAGCCTCCAGCATGAAGGTTAGGGAAGTATCAAGGAGTTCAGGTGGGTTATGTGGTGGCACACATGTTGATCGCAATTTTATCTCCTTCCTCTCCAGCAAGATTGGGTGCTTGGAGAAGTTCCTGGTGCAAAACCCTGGCACCATACAAAAGCTCTTGAGCTGGTGGGAAGGCACAAAAGCAAGCTTTGATGGCCATGAATCCTGTTCTGCTGAATTATCCCTCCCTGCCAAGCTTGCATTAGCATGGGAGGATCACGAAAGGCAACAGAAGCAGCAGCTACATTCAGCGGCAGATGGGTCAAAAAGCTGCTCCTCCTCCTCCTCCTCCTCCTCCTCCTGTTCCTTCTCCTCAAGTGACCCACATGTGTACGATGAGCTTGAGCTCTCATGTGCAGATATGAAGGCAATCTTTGACCCTGTGGTTGACAACATTTTGGACCTCATTGCAGCGCAGATTGCACAGACAAGTGACATCAGGCTCATCATGGTGGTGGGTGGATTCTCAGCATCTCCCTACTTGATGAAGAGGATCAGGGCAGCTTTTGCTCATCTTGTTGAGGAAGTGATAAATCCTCCTGACCCTGGAAGTGCCGTATGCCAAGGGGCAGTGGCTCTAGCTACCAACAAGGAGAGCATTCTTTCAAGAATTGTGAGAAAGACATATGCAATCCACTTCTCACCTCTATTTGAGTCTGAACTTGATCCACCTGAATATGAGTCATGGGTAGATGGGATTGCAAGGTGTTTGAACCGCATTGACATCTTTGTGCAAGAAGGCAGTGAAGTGGAAGTGGATCACTGTAAGAAGAAGATCTACTCGCCATTGCAGATAATGCAAACCTCCATGAAGCTCCAACTCTATTCCAGCTTACACAAGAACCCAAGATACACCACTGGAGATGGAACCATGCTAGAAGGTACAGTGTTGGTGGACATGTCACAAGATTTGGAGCTCGGATTGGATAGGGAGGTGGAAGTGAGCATGTTCTTTGGTCGCTCCAGCATCGAGGTGAAAGCTCGTGGACTCAACTTTGGTGACCACAAGGAGCATTGCATGTTGCCAGTCAATTTGGTGAGCAATTGGGTTTAAGGTTTCAGTCAGTTACAGTATGTAGCAGCAGGCCAACTGTGCCCAATCCAAGTTATGATTTCAACCTCCTGCACACAAAAAACATGGGTATGATTCCATATCACCCATGTGAAGATGATCAGAATTTGACATTGCAGCCACCCACCCCATGGTCTCCCACTCTCAAAAGCTTTGGAAATTGACAAGGAGTGCATGTTGTTGTTAAGCTGATCAGCACTTTTGCTTAGGACATCTATTAGGGCTATCCTTATTTTGGACTTCATACACAGGATACATTGCTTCAGTTCTATGTTTTCTTTGTTTCAACCTGGTCTGCAATTTGCATTTAGGGTTTAAGTTAGGGATCTTCTCTACAGGAACTTTTTCATGAACACCTGTATTGTCAGGCTGCACACAACAATTGAAAAAAAATGCAAAGGTTTTAAGAGAGCTACTGCAGTCGATTGATCAATGTTGTTGTTCATGAACTTGATTGATCAGCAATAGAAATAAGGCTTTCACAGTGTCATGACACAACTACTTGCCAATACACATGCACAAGAGAAGACAAGAGAAGTGACATGAAAACTTGAGAAACTGAGTATTTGAATTCACTATTGCATGCCAATAGATGAATTGTTGTGTGGAATTATGGTCTGTAAGTCCTCAGGGCTAACTCCCCTCTGGAATCATGCAAAGGAGAAAGCTAAGCTTGTCATTTGCTGTTTCTCTCTGTTGCCAGCAAATTTGGTCAGTATTTGGGATTGAGACTTTGGAACTACCTAGGAGCAAGTTCCAGTAGGAGTCACAAAAACCTGATCTTAGAACTGGGAACAAGGCAAGCCCAAGACACAACATGAATGTCAACAGTGGCAAGAAAGCTTATGATGTGAATGTATGGAATCTCATGATAAATAATGCACAACAAAAGAGGAGTTGGGTCACAGATGGGCAGATGGGCAGCAAGCTATTTCTTACTCCTGCATGATCTTTGAAAAGTTTCTGTAGATCAGCCTTTTCTCATATGGCATTTACAGAAGATGGGAAGGACTTTTGCCTCCATTTTGTTTTTACATTGATATTCTCAACAGTGTACGGGACATTGTCTTCACTGATCTCTCCTTTATTTTATGCATCCAGAATATGGTCCATACCACACTTCTCAGACTTCTCAGCTGTTGGGCCCAGCACACTCAGCATCTTCCTGCAGATTCGAAAAGATTTAACCCAAAAGAAAAAGAATTGATGATCTCAGTCTTCCTGGATCCAGAAACAATTAAAAGCATTCCAGATAATGTCAATGAAGCAATATTTAGAATGAAAGCATGATTGCAACAAACCCTAATTTACAGATTACTTGCGCTCCTTGGTGTAGTAATCTTTGAAGAGACCCAGTTGTGTGTCCTTGACCTCCTGACAGATCTCGAGATACCCTTCAAGAATGGGTGCAGGATGGGAATGAAATCATCAGAGTTGTACTCAAAGCTCCATGCCAGTCGGCTTCTCTCTCCATTAGAGCTTTCAGCTTCACATACAGAGGGTCATCATTGACACTCTCAAATCAGGAATTGAACATCAAGCGGTATATGATGTTGTACATCATGAGCTGCAATCTTTTGCAAATCATGACCCCTAAGGTTGATGCTTCAGGCGTTGCCTTCAAGTCTTTGATCACATGGTCTGCCTCATTCTCCCAAGCAAAACATGCACTTCAGACCACCTTGTTGGTGAAGGAACTGTCAGGATTCTTCTCCTCCTTCTCCAATGATCCCCATAGATTGTGAACACCATGTCTTCACCTTCACCAGTAAAAATTGTCAAAGACGACATTGTGAGTCCAGGAGCCAAATTCAATTCCCTGTGTGTGCAGCACATCCTTAAGTCAGGAGACAAAATGACTACCAAGGGCCACTTTAGACAAGGGTCCAGAGGCCAAAAGCCCAGGGACAAATTTGAACCAAATTGAACCTTGAATTGAACCCTTCTTCACATTAAAAAAACACTTTTCTCTACACTACAATGAGTGTGTCTATAGGCTTCGGGTACAATTAAAAGGTCCAATATCAAAAAATATGCAATTAACAAGTGAGAGGATTAGGTTAACCTTTTGGTCTTTTCTTTTTTTTTCTTCATTTTTTCATGGGTTTTTTTTCTTTGTGTGTTTTTTTTTTTAAAAACTCTTACTACACACAATGGATTTTCTTTCCAGTTTTTTTAATTTTTAAATTTTTGTCTTTCATCACAATCGTCTTTTTTTATGGTGTTTTTTTTTGGAATGGGAATTAATTTTGAGATCTTTTGTAAATTCAAATCCCCTTTCACTTGTGAAAATTGACACTTCAAACTCTTCACTTTCAACCCATCTTCGGATTCAACTCCGTTTATGCATTTGGAAAGGATTTAAATGCATGTCTTC
>Ga0209611_10000525_pt1 | contig 57853 bp, 23 predicted proteins | sample S1TSphgellanicum_3_FD_187693 | JGI IMG/M metagenome (GOLD analysis project Ga0209611, IMG submission 187693) | Host-associated microbial communities from peat moss isolated from Minnesota, USA - S1T2_Fc - Sphagnum magellanicum MG (SPAdes) (version 2) | ecosystem: Host-associated > Plants > Peat...
TTATAGATCAACCAGTGTAATTTGGTAAACATTCGCAGGTGAAGAATGTTATGACAAGGTGCTAACTGAAGAATTTTAAAGAATTTTAATGTGCAAAATGAAGAATGTCATCACTAGGCATAGTAAAACATTGCTACATTGAAACATTAACTACCTGATACATTGACACAATGTTACACTTCAGCATTGACACATTGAAATAGTAATTACTTGATACATGGAAACATTAACACATTAAAACATTAATTACCTTATACATTAAAACATTGATAACATCAACTACTTGATACATTGATACATTGACACCATGATACACTGAAACATTGACAAAATGATACACTAATAATAAAAGGTGTAAGATTTAGTTACCTGCATGGGGTGAATACTACATCCATTTTTGTAGATTTTTCTCCTTCAAACCATTAAAGGGGCATATAAGGAAACTTTTTCCTTTCCCACAATGAAAAAAAAGATAAAACTTCAATAATTGCATAAACATAGGTGGTGGGATCTTTGGAGTTTGAAGCCCAACCAATAATTGTTGTACGATGTGTGCCTCCGTAACTACACATGCAAGATAACATGGTTCATATTAGGGGATGGAATTAATATTTAACCAAACTTATGCAAACATAAATAATTCTTTTACAATCATGGCACAAAGGGAGCTTTGGCATCTTTTTCAAGATGGGTTGATTAGATGCAAGTATTTGCCATATTGGATTCCAATCCCAAGATGCTTCTTCGGTTCGTTGACCATTTTTTTTTCCCATCAAACTAATGTGGTATGCAAAGTTTCAACACGCATTAGAGCCACCTCCATATCCCACTTAGACAATTCAACCTCGAACATTGTCAATGCATGTCAATATGAAACATAAGACATCAATATCTTGACTTCGTTAGATTGGGTTGCATCTTATTGATTTCAAGCTAAGTTATGTAAAGAATTGTTGATAAGGCCGCGCACAAATTTAGAAGAATTTTAGAATTATCCCACAACATCCACATTGCAAGGAAAAATACACAAATAAATCGAAAAATACTTCACAATTCATGATACACATTGTGGGGCTCATATAATAATACATACAACATAACATAATTCATTGATACATTAATACATACATGTAACTGGTACACTGATACATACGTGTAACCTTATACACTAATATCAACATTTAACATAATACATTGATATAACATACTAGTGTATGATGTAAATAAAGTTACAAGTAATAAAACATTAGAGTGAAGTTATTCATACCACCCCAATGTAATACCAATGGCCAACTATAGCTTGAAGGGTTGTTGTGAATGTATAAGTGGATATAAAATGTTGAAAGGTGTTAGCAAATTCGGATGGATTTTGGATTTTCCATTCCCAATTGACAAGCCCCATCCCACCTTCTAAGACATACCATAAGCCAGCTATAGGATGTGTTTGTGGTTTGATTGGTGTTGGCATTTTTTAAAAAAGTTTAGTAGTTTTGATTGTGGTCCTGTCGTTCTTCAACCAACTTTAACTTCTTCCTTGTCCAAAACCTTTTTTGCATTTGATGGAATTCCCTTGGGCAAGTTCATCTCCTTTTTTGTTGGCAAGGGTTGTGCAAGTTGGGGTTGATGAGAAGGACCACAATCTATCCCACCTATTGGTTGAAGAGAGGCCATGAGAGGTGTAGGTGTTAAAAGTGGAGAAGGAAGAACTACATCTTTTGCAAATGTGACAAATTTCTTTTGCATTCCAATCACAACTGGAGGTGGGGGAACAAGAGGTGCAATAGGAGCTGAAGATGGAAGAGAAATGTAGATGGGGGAAGAGGTGGGGAAGGAGGAGGTGAAGATGGAGGGGGAAGAGGACATGAAGATGGGATGGTCCAAATGACCCTTCCCTTGGGGACATGTGAAGATATACGGGGCACCATAGGGGTGTGATTCATACCCTTGGGTTTTGTAATTGAAGCATCAAATTTGGCACCCTCCACAATGTAAAAAAGATTGAATCATTTTTAATTATGAATAAAAAAATGGTTTGACAATACATTTTACTTAATACATTAATACATAGATGCCAATACATTGATACATTGAAAGTTACATTAGTTTGATATATTCATAAGTAGTTTTATGCAACTGAAAGAATATAATGACTATGCAGTGAACATTTCACACCTTTGAAATTTTTTTGGGCTTTTGCATGTCTTTTCTCTTTGTAGACTTCACCCTATAGTCATCCAAGTATGTCTTTTCTTCAGTTGATGGTTCCTATATTGATACATACAATTTGATGCACAATTACATATAAATTGATGTGTCCCACCTAATGCATAAAATTGTATACATTGATATCCATAGTCTATTACATTGATGCATATATAATTTATAATCTCTAAAACTATGATAATACAAAGTGAGGTTGATTTCACACCTTTGTAGGTTTTGTGTGATTTTTCGTAATTCTTTGTTTTATGACTTGCACCTTTAAGTTTGTTTCCTTTTCACTTGTTGACTCCAACATTGATACACAAAGTTTGATACATTGAAACAACAATGTTATAAATACAACAATATTTGATGCATTGATATCTTAATCTAATACATTGATAAATATGTAGTTTGTTATAGTTGAAACAATAATAAAACAAAATAAGGGAGATTTCACACCTTTTCTTTGCTTGATGATTCGTGTAATTTCTTTGCTAGGCTCCTATGGTTTTGAGCTCTCTTGGATCCTTTCTTCTTCCCAAACGCTTCTTTAAGCATTGAAATATTTCTAGCTACAACTTGCACATTTTTTTTCCTTGGCTAGATTCGAACATAGGACAAGGTTTCAACGCAAGCTTGTTACTTTGTTCATCCAAGGCTTGATTATAGCCTTGGATAGCTCGATGATGATTGAGTCAAATCTTGTTGGAAAACGATGCATGGCAATAACATCAATCAAAAATGTTTCTTGTAGCATCAAGTAGTTTTTTTTTTGTTGGCATTACATTCCTATATCAATTGTTGGACTTTTGTCCAACCTTCGTATGTAACCTCAATTGCCTTCCCATCAATCTTAAAGGAAAGGGTGATTGATTCAATATTTGACATCTTTGCAAAACCTGAAAAAAAATCGGCAAAAGTTATCAAATTTCTACATTGTCAAATTGTTACATAATGCATTGATGCACTATTACATTATGTATAACATTAATACACTAGTACATTATGTATATTGATACATTGATACATTAATACAATATGTAACACAACCAAATTTTAGACCTCTAAACATTAAGGTGATACATTGAAACACATAAATTTGATAACAACATTATGGAAATAGAAACCAACTTGTGTACAATATAAGTGGATGTAGATGAAATACTATGTAAACACAACAAATGACACTAGAAAAACTTACAATTAAAGTAGTAACACATTGCACAAATCATGCCTTTAAACAAAAATATAATTAACATTGATAGATGATGAAAGTGCAATGAAAGATGATGGCCAAAGTGACCTTCTATACAATGTTCCTTTCAAGGAACCATGGTTCATTATGCTATGATTGAATGGGCATTCAAATATCAAATGCCTTATATGAGGGTACAACAATGTGAGCATGTGTTGCCACATCAAATTTACAAAAAGTTGCATTATGGCATCAATCATAGTGCACCAAAAAGATTAAACATACCTTTTCCTTAGCAAAGATGTGTTTGGGGATAAATTTCAAGGTGTTCTAAATCAATGATCAATTCTACGAAAAATATTCTAGCTTAAGTGTCTTTTAACACTCCCTTCAAAATGAAAAATACATCATAAACCTTATTTTAATTGTATGATGATTTCAATGCCAAGCCAAAATAAACACAAGAAGAATGTGCATTGGCATAACGAAATAACATAATTGTCATCTTCATCACAAATAGTAAAGATTAGAATCAATTTAAAAGAGTAACAAGACTTACTTCAAAACATGATCTCAAATATTGCACTTGACAATATCCCAATCTACCATTAGTCCATGTTTTAATCATAACTATATTTCAATTTAACAACAAGTTTCTAGTCAAAGGTTCACAAAGGGGTGAACTTGCACATGTCTACTTATCACATAAGTTCTGCACAAACAAGGAGGGTGCAAGAACTTTCATATTTGCGAATGTACTTGATGGAGCAATCAATGGAGTTAAGTCCATACTACAACACAAAGCCTATCGTTGATCAGTCATATCTTCTTCAGGATATAATGCAAGTTACAATATGCCCAAACATAAAATGATGACCACTTAGTATAATGTTAATGTAAGTTTTTAAAGTAAAATTTATCCAAAATAATGATTATGAATTCTTTATGAGATTTTCTCTTTCTCAAAGAAAAAACCAATGGTTTAGGGTTAGGTATATGGACCCTTGATTGATGGTTTTCAAAAATCAAAGAGTTGAGTCTAACCTTTGACCAATGGTTTTAAAAAATCAAAGAACTAGTAAATTAGCTTTTAATTGCATTCCCCAAAAAAGAAAATTAGTCAAATAAACTACCCTAAACAATCAATCTTCAAGTGTCAAAATGCTGATCTAGTTTGACAAGCTTTTGACTTAACTTTTAGCAAATCCTAGGTACCCAACATTTGCAATATTGTGATCCCACCAGTATAGATAATATAATATCTACAGTAGGAAACCACTAGAAAGTAACCTAGACCACAACTTATGTACATGATTATGTGTTTCACTAGTCATATTACCCAAATTGGACTAACAACATAATTTATGCAATGGGATACAATAGCTGGTTACTTTTTTCTTGAGAAAAGCATACATCATAGTAATTAAGGCTACTTTTACCAATGTTATTCTTAGTTTTTTTCTACATGCTTTTAACATGAGTAATAGTCACATTACAATTTGCTAATGTTGCATCCTCCTTTGTTACATTGTCCTAAACTACTTGGTATGATCTTGTAATTCTCTCCAACATACCTCCTTCAAGTACCTTGCCATAAAAATAAGATACAAAGAGATTATCAACATCAACAAGGATATGTTAAATGTTTAATACTGCAATTCCTACAATTCCTGACTTGCTACACAATGTTTGATTATCTAGCACCACCTCCATCAACTTGTATCTTCATCAAGATAGGGAATTTCTTAATTCTTTCAATTTAAGTCAAATTGAAATAATTAACACTAACCCACTAATATGGTTATGGAAATTTTAGATTCCATAACATCACGATAACTCAAAAAGAATATGCACAAAATAACTTACAGAAATAAATAAATGCATAAATACATAACCCACCTCTGTCAATGCAGTGTCAACTTGTGACTAACATAATTTCTACACCAATTTCATCAATGCCCAAAAGCAAGTCTAGACAAATAAGTTCAAACCACCAACCCATGAACTAAGTTTTTGTTGCCAATCCCAAAATAACAAAAAGATTCATGATGTTGGCTAGCATACAATGGGAAAAAATCAAAAGAAAAGAATAATTGTGACAAAGAAATACAAAACTCATCAAGAAAGTATGACTCCCATAAAAAGCCCAAATGTGGACACAATTAGAGACATGCCACTAGTTTCAACAAAACAAGGAAACAAAAAAATATTCATTGACACAAAGTTCATACATACACTATTTGCATCTAGGCCAATTTGGGCCATGAGTTCTGTAGTTAATCTTGGTTCTACACCTTGGAATGCTTGCACCTATTCCACAAAATAAGTCTGATGTGAGGAGGTTCTTTGGTTTTTTTTATGCTACCCAAGTGAATTCTAATATCACATGTTTGTTTTTTGTGACAAATTTCAACACATGGATCTAAGTCATAACACTACAAGAAATCATGGTTTATTTGATTGGAAAACTAAACAAAAAACCAATAATTTTGACATTTGGTTAATTTGACCACTTAGTCATACTAGACAAGTTGATTTGAATAGGTGCAATTTGATTTGTGGGTTTTTTGACTAATCATAAAATGGTCTTTTTGATTGGTCAAATCGAACAAAAAACTGGATAGACAAAAAAAACTAATTAAAAAAATAGCTAAATTTGTAAAAATAAAAATGTAAATAATAATATAAAAATAATATCTACTTACCTACCCATCCATGACCTACCCATCCATGACCTACCTACCCACCTATCCACAACCCACCTAGGTACTATACATTTACACACATGTACAAGGTATGTATACAAATATACATACTCCACATAATATATGTTGGTAAAGGGGATTGAACCTTGGTCTCCTTGGCTCCACACCAATGTCTTAACCATCAAATCACACCATGACTTTGTAAAACAATATGATACCAAATGGATGTAACATGTTTCCTTGAATTTCCACGAATTTTTTGTCAATGTGTATAATAACATTTGAATTTTTTTTCATTAATAGGTTAATAGGTACTTAACTAGGTAGATAGGTAGGTACACATGCCTACCTACTTATGTTTTTAAATGTACATACCTACTTATTTAAACTATAGGTAGGTATGTAAGTAGATAATAAGTAAGTAGATAGATAAATAAATAAAAATAAGTAGGTAAATAATAGGTAAGTAGGTTGATAAATAGGTAGGTAGATAGTAATATGTAGGTAGGTAGGTAGGTAAATAGGACATAGGTAAGTAGATGGTAGGTAAGTAGGTAGGCAAGACACATGTAGGTAGATGGTAGGTAAGTAGGTAGGCAAGACACATGTAGGTAGATGGTAGGTAAGTAGGTAGGCAAGACACATGTAGGTAGATGGTAAGTAAGTAGGTAGGCAAGACACATGTAGGTAGATGGTAAGTAAGTAGGTAGGCAAGACACATGTAGGTAAATGGTAGGTAAGTAGGTAGGTAGGACACATGTATGTAGATGGTAGGTAAGTAAATAGGTAGGTAGATGATAGGTAGATGGTAGGTAATTAGGTAGGTAGGGAGTTTAGTAGGCATAGCAAGTAGGCTAATTAACCAAATTAATATGGTCAATTTGATTAAGTATGGTCATTGAATATGGATGATTTGACTTAGCCATGGGTATCTTGATGAACCATTTAAAAAAATTGTCCTTCTTGACTAGATGTACAACTTAACACTTGATCAAAATGGTCACTTTAGTCAAAAGAACCAACCAAAAGAACCATGTGTCTTTTATGCCCCATGCCTTTAATCAAAGTGAACATCATTTTGGTCAATGTGGACATTCTAATCAAGTTGAACCTTTCGAAAAATCATGATTTCTTATAGTGCAAATTGAACTACAGTAGGTGAACACACCTTGAGACCTAAACTCAAACTCAACATTTGGTTTGGATACATCCTATTTTTTAATATACATAATCAGAATGCTTCTTGGAGATCTATATTTTCTATGTTGGTAAAACCATTCTCTATGCTAAAGATGGTGGTTAACCAAGGTTACATAGTGTTTTTTGAAGGTTAGCACTAAGGTGAAAAAGAAAGGACAAGGTCAAAATACTTATGGTTGTTGACAATTAGACACACAACTTCTCTATTGTAATAGATAATTAATTACTGTGACAACTTCCAATAGGGATGTTAACACTCAAGATCAATTTTCAGATGGAGCATGGAACTTGTGAGGTCAATAGTAAAAGAAGTATAAGTGTAGAAGGAACAAACACCATGTCCATAAATATAGTTAAAAGGCAAACCACAAAAACCTATCACTTTCTCATTTGATAGAATAACATGGGTCTGAATTAATGTAAATGTTCAAAGTTTTTTCCATCACAAGGATTATGCAAAGTAGAACAAGAATGTAAAAGGATTAAATTCTCAGGAATTGTTTGTCTGCATACATGACATGAGAACAATTTAGTCTAGAAAGTCCCACCCTCCCACTATTGCAACCCAATGTTAAACTTCACATACACTTTCTTTGAAACCTCTATGTTTCTTGAGGATTGACCTCCTTTGGGTAAATGGACTTTGGTATTGTTCCTCAAAACCTTAGTAAACAAGGAGAACCATATGAGAGTTACTCACAAAGATGTGAATACAATGATCATTTGACACCAAACACCAAACAACATCAATTTTTTCCCTTTCTCCTTTGACTGCCCACTAACATTATCATGCAGAACCTAACCTATGTGAAACAGTTGTGCAGCTCACTATTGGTACTTTGGGACAAAATGGAAGTAATCTTGTTTGATAGTGATGGTGCGTGTCATCTTGGTGCAATTAACTGTTCTAGTTAGGATATGGCCCCGGATTAACACATTGCGTGTGAATGGACATTTCTTGTCAATGTAAGTGCCTGCATGCCACTACCAAGATGTCATTGAGCTCCCACTTTGAGACAATATCAACAAATCTGAAGGTAAGACAAGTATATAGCAGATGGAACAAATCACTTCATTTGAGGCCATGCCCAATATACTATTCACACACACACTCTCTCAGAACTATGACACAAACAATAACTGACAACAAAAGCACATTGTCCTCAGGAGATTTCAGAAGTGACAAGGATTAGAAGTCTCCTTCCTTCCCTGATACCTAGAGTGACAGGGATGGCACTGCAGGCTGATGGTGTTCAAGTATCCCTTACTGAGATCTCAGTCAAGGATGTCTGACAGGGATCAAAAGTCTTTAGGAAATCTTAGAAGTGATGGGAAGGAAAGAGATCTCAGAAGTTGAGCACCATCCCGTCTAAATCCCTCCCTCTGCTTGCAAATTGTTGATTGGTACTGCTGACTTCCACTTGATGCCTGAGCATGTGACGCTTGGGCACACAACGCCCCTCCTCCTTTCTTCCTTTTGAGTCACTGATTCACTAGCACCTGACCCCGCCAACCTCCTGAACTCATCATTGCATGTGATGCCTCTTGAGCACACTGACTTCCTGAACATGCCGACCTCTTGAGTTCATCATCCAATGCATGAGCATGCATCTATCCTCCTCCCATGCTTGGACCTCCATAAACCTTCCTCTAATGAGCATCCCTTTTCTCTAAACCCTTTGATACATTGATACGACGCTTCTTGCGTTCAACCACAAGTGAGGTGTAGAGAAATGGCTAAACAAACCCCTAAACCTTGAAATGTAGAGATCTATCACCAACTTAATCCCTAACTGGCATCTTGCCATTTTTTCCCTTTTTTTTGGGAATAATTAATCACACTTACATATGTATTTTAAAAACTCCATGGCTAAATCTCTTTTTTTTTGTCACTGAATGATGATGTTTTGCCAAAAATCAATAATATTGATGCCAATTTTTAAAATATTAAATATAACCAAATGATTACATTAAAATCAAATGTGTGTTTTTATTGTTTTCAATAGCCATAATTCAGTCAAAATTTAATACCATTTCCAAAGTTTCTATACATGGTTCAAGCATGTAGTTTAAAAATTTTATTTTAAATTTGTAAATCTACTTTTATATTTAGCTTGTAGTCAAATTTGGCTAATTTCTCTATGTATCATTATGTATCATTCTCAATTTGATCCCAACAAAAATTTTACAAAATAAAACATCAACATGATCATGGTCATGTCAACACCATCACCCTATGCCATATGAGGCATTAGTATATGTTGCAAGATATAATGCCAATGTCATGCCATCATGTATCAATGTAATCCATAACACATATAGTCCTCACCTTTAAAAGTTACCCCTTGAACCATCAAAGTAAAAAAAATATTCACCTCTTCGGAACCTTTTTGTTTAGGTAATTTGTGCTGGGCAGAGCCCTGTCATAAGCACCTACCATCAAAACCTGGTGATTATTTTATGCTTGGAAACTTCATTGCATAAATTGTTTGACCAAACCCACAGCTAGATTGAGTGTGAACTGTGTGAACCCTAAATCAAGGGAGAGAATATTTTTTGGGCATGAGAATTTGTCATCTAAATTTGTCTCTACCTACTAAGTTATAAATGGAATTGTCTTTAGTGTACAACTTGTTCCACTCCTATGTGGAGCCTATTTGGATGGTAACCAGGATTAAACATTTGGATGATAGCTCTTTTGAGATGATTCCAGCTTACCCATGTCTATAACGTGAATATGTAAATTGAATAGATGGACTTGGGATTGTAACTTGAACATCTAAATTACATATTTACTTTGGTTAATTCTAGAAGTGGGACATACTTAATTTGTCGTGAGACTCAATGACTCATGATGGTTGGTGAGTCATCCTCAACAAATCACAAGATAAGGAAAAACATAATAAAACTTGATGAATCACATCACTCAAGATATTTGATGAATCATTCATGATGTTGGGAGTTTGATGACTTCATGGAATGATGTACAAACTTGATGGTTGTTCATTAACATGTCATTTTGATTGGTATGAGAATGAATCATTACTTTGTTGCATATGAACTTAAAACTTCATGATTATGTAAGAAATTACACAAAATGGGTCCACAAAAGCAGTTTTGGTTTACATATTTTTGATTCTGTAATCAAGACCTGAATTTTATGTTCTTAGGAATGCAACGGATAATTCTCAAGGTGTTAATAGCCTTTATCAATGCACCAAAACTTGTTTATTCTCAAATCATGAGAAGATGTGGGGTGGTGGATCAAGAAACTACAACTTAATATGACAAAGGAATGCCATAAAACTATATTATATGCACAATTGAATTTGTGCAAGATAACTATCAAACATGCAGGTGTGAATTGTTTTGTTTGACCTTGGAATTGTTTTTGCCATTCACTTGTGACACATGAGTGCAACTAAAAGTGGGTTTGGTTCATTTCATCATTATTACAAATCAAGGTTTGTATCAATGTTGGGCAATTAACAAGGCTCGTTTTAGGCTAGTTTTCAAGCCAATTCTCTTAATGAGAATCAACAATGGGAATACTAGCTCCTTTAGAATTGCTCAAGGTATCATTTGGCCCCACTTCTAATATCGAGACAATTATGGGATGGACCATCAAGTTTGGTTCTCAATGAGTGAGTTCTTACCCTATTAGGGGTAAAAATTCTTGTAGGTTAAAAAATTACTAATAAGCAAAATCAAAAATTCAACCCAAGACCTCCTTGGGGTCAAAGTGTTCATTTACCACTGCACTACACATTTCCTTGGGAAAAGTACCATGTGATAGTTTTATTTAAAATTTGAATGTGCCAAGGCACTGACACACATGTACTTTTTAAATTTTAAGAAAAAAATCTTCATTCCCAAACATAGGAATGTAACCTAATGATAAAAATATTGATCCTCCTTAAAAGGCCATGGGTTTAAACCCAAGTGAAAACTGGTTTTGGTTACCTTTAATTAGATTTTTGAAAATTAGTCAAGTCTTTACAAACTAAAGAAATTATTTTAAAAAGAGAACTAAAGCGATTCTTTAAATTCATTCTAAGAATTGGAACTAGTGGTTTTATAAAAAAAAAGTGAGAATCACTCAACGTTGGTTTGTATGTTGGTTTATTTTGTTAACTTTAATCCTATTTTCAATTATAGTGGATATTGGACCAAAATGGTTATAGTGATAATAGATTGATTATTTTTTACACGAACTTAATTGAATCTATTTTCATTAAAATGACTGAGATGACTATACTGCTAATTGACCTAGCAAGAGTAATTTATTTTTAATTATAAAAAAATTTATTGTAGGTTTAATTTCATAATAATAAAATTTTTATGGATGAGTCCAAATCATCACCTTGGATTCATGATTCCAACACCCCAAAAAATGTTTTTCTTTTGGGCTGACTATTGACATATTGTTGAAACTTGTGACATTTATATAAGTAATTATCAATATTATTAACTTTTGCCACATTGTCACACCTTTTTCCAGTCATGTTAATCATTATCATAATAGTTCAAATTGATTTTTGAACCCTCACCTCCTCCCACAATCCAAGGCCATTACCATTCAACCATCACCTCCCATTGTGACAACAATAAATGTTATCAAAAAATATAAGCACACACATATTTTGAATTTCATGCATTATATACCCTTATTATCTTTTTCTTTTTCATAATGAAATTGATTACATGTGTTTTTAATTTATTTCAATTCATTATTTAGCTTCATAATTACATTGAAATTTGTAATGTCTTTTAATTTCAAAATTTTAAAAGGGTATTCCATTAATTTAAAATATTTAATTCAAAATTAAAATGATTTAAAATAAATAAATATGTGGGTTATAAATTGAAATACAAATTACTACTTACATCCAATTAATTTCAACCTTACATTTAATTTAATTTTATAATTTCTTTAATTCCAAATGTCAAGAAATTAAAAAATATAAAAGTATTTGGACCATAAATTGAAGTATTATTTATTATTATTTATTTATTTTTACAAATCTCACAATGAGTTGAATTTCACTTTTGAAATTATATCATTAAAATTGACATGTCTTTAATTTCATCATTGTATTTACATTTTTCCCATCTTGTCATTACCTAATTTTTGAATATGCACATATCTAAACCACCATAAAACTATATTTTACATGAAAGTTTTATAAGAATGGAATACAACCATATGTTCCTTGGATGGATAAATTATAATTCTTACCAAACATATATAAGCATACAAATATAATACTTTAAGTCATCAACCATTCCATTCCATTCAAAACAAACAAAAATAATTTAAGACAAATGACAAATGTGTGATCTAGTTTCTAGAAAAGAGGTCATGTTTACACTTTTTGCAATCAAAATTTATGCATAAATGGAATTAGTTCATTTACTAATTGAACCTATTAACAACTAATGCCCTAAAATTTTAATACATGTATATTATGAATATTATATATTTTCTTGTATCTAGTATTAATGCATATTAATTATGAATTGGTTTTAGAATAAACATAAACTTATTATAAATAAATTATAATTTTTATCTAGCAACCAATATATGGTACATTTTTTCTCACATAGTTTTTAAATTCAAAAAAGAACATCCCCCCACCCCCAACAAAGACATTACCTTGGTTTTTAAAAAATTCCAAAATTCTTAATGTAATGTCTTTCATAATAATAAGATAATTATGTAATTATGTAATCTAGATAATAAAAATATTGCCATTTATATGTATATATGTTTGTGTTGTTCATTCCTACCTCTTCCAAGCCTAACTACTTCATTCTTTTATCCCACCTACACAAATATGAAAAGGTAATTAAATGTACCTTTTCATATCAATGTTATGTATATTAAAATAATTTAATAACCTACCTTTTTCAAGCCTAGCTTCTTAATGCCTTTCCCTTTTGCATCTACATGTACATGAAAGATTTCACTTAGATGAATTGGTTGGAACCATATGGGAACATGCAAGGAAAGAAAGGAGGGAGGGGTTTTGTTCAATTTGGAACCTTGCCATTTGGGCGAGGGCATTACACTAACAATAAAATCAATTAATGTGGTTAATTCAATAGTGTATAAGTATGTAATTATAAATGGAATTTACAATTTCATAGGTTTTTGAAATTACATTTCTATATGTATTTAAGCATGTAGGTATATGAGATCCATATTATGTAAATTACAAAACTACAGTCTAATACCATTTATTTTAGTAATTAAATCAAAAAAATTACATAATGAAATTTCAACTTTTATTTTGCGCATTAAAAAGTAGCATCAAAAGTAACATTATAGCCACATGCCATAATTCAAGAATGATTGATTTCTCTTACATTAATCACATTGATCAGATTTTGTAAATCCATGTTTAGGTGCCACATGCACCATGTGTATAACATTATGTTTAATTTGATTAGATAGACAATTTTTTTATTATCATAATGGACATACCATATAGTACATCTAGGCAACTTTTACATGAATTAAATTATTTATTATTTTTCTCAAAATTTTGAAAAATAATCAATCTTTTATGTCAAAAATTCTAGAAGTGTAAATAGTACAACGCAAATTTGAAGGTAGGCAAATTTGAATGTTGGCCTAGGTTCAAACTCCAAGCAAAGATATTAACTATTAGGCAACTGACAATAAGGACAACAAGGAACTTGCAATAAATTTTGTAGGTTTAATAAATAAAAGGAACCTACAAGAAATTCCAAAATAAAAAACTCATATGTTGAAGTTCAAATTTTTAAATAAATAAATTATTCGCAGCTTGTGTGTGGAAGTTGTCCAAGTACTATGATACCTAGTTAAGAATGGACATAGTAGGTATGTAGGCCCCTATGGATGTAGGTGTGTAAGCTTCCTTTAGGCATGTAAGTGTGTAAGCTTTTTTCATTCATGTAGGTGTGGGACATACACAAAAAGATTTGAAATGGACTAGTGTTCATAACTATGTGTTAAGATAATATGTCACTTCCAGTTGTAATGGTTTGGACAATAATGTTATAACATGTGAAATTTTAAAAATATTTGTTTATATTTTTTCCCGATTAAATTTATTTGTCATCATGTGTAGTGATGGTCAAATTATTAAAGCCTTGGTCTCTAATCATAGAAGTGAAACCTAAACAAAATATTATTGAGTGCAACTCATACATCAACTTATCCAACCATTATGAGAAATTCACTACTAACTTCAAGCATCTCATCCACCAACAAACCTTGTATTGAATCCATGGATAAATCATTATTTTGTGGCCAACCTTTTTTTTCAATGAGATTCTTTCAATTAAAAGAATTTTGGCAAGACGAATGAATGAAATTTTTCACAAACAAAATGAACATTGTTTGTTGCACAATTGTTGGCAAATGTGTGGATCTTATTTTTCTTAACATTTCTAATTACTTGTGTGGCTATGTTCATTGGTTGCATGTTCGTTTTAATGAATGTGCTTTCTTGGATTACCCTTAACTTTGAAGAATGATGTTTGATTGTTGTGAGTTGTCATTTGAGACAATAGATTAGTGAGGTCATCACATAAGTTGCAATGGATGCAACATATGCTTTGTGAGCTATTCTAATGAAAATGAAGGTTGTGTTTTTAAATTTTGTTTGATGGTACATGTGAAGGCCTGCATGGTTATGAACTCTTTGCATAACTATTCAAGGATCTATCATAATACTTTTGAATGTGTTGGTTTCAAAAAATCAAATATTTGATTTTTCAAATAACCCAAATCAAGTATAAATAAATAAATGGTTATTACATTGTAATATATATTGATATATATACTTAAGTTGCAATTTATAGAAATGAATTTGCAATTTTTTAATATTTAGACCTAGTTAGAAGAAAATCTTGATTATTTATTTATTGTGACACATAAACTAAAAACACATTGAATTAATTTATTATTGATTGGACCATGAGGTACATAAAAGATGGTGTATTGATACACCATTATGACCTAGCTTCTTCTTTTGTTATTTCCTGAAAAAATGATGAATTTTTAACATAAAGATGTAGATATTAATTGTTCAATATGTAGTGTGCAATAGTACGGAGCCAAAGCTAATTTTGAAATTTTCAGTTTGACACAAAGTATTCCTAAAGATTCAATACTTTCCTTCAAAACAAATTTCATAGGAAAAAAATCAAAATTTTTTTTTTTCAAAAGTTCTCAAAATAATATCATTAGTGTTGAAGCTGCCAAGGTACTATATAGTACCTGAAAACTTCTCTAATGAACTAAGGACATTGAATATAATAATGACTTTCCATGGTTACAAAGGAACATATATAAAAAACGTAGCAAAACTAGCTCTTAGGGCACCCAAGTTGTCAATTCTATATGAAGCCGACCATTTGAACTCAAAAATGTAGTTCTCCATGTGGAAGGCCCCAACAAAAGCAATACTGCTGAAGGGAACAAGCAGTGGGAGCCAGGACATTGTGTGTAGCTGCTCTAACAAGGCCAGACTAAATGGCCAGAGTGAATGAACCAGCACCTAGCAGCACACAATGCCTGATGGATGGAGGGTGTGTGTGGACAGGAAACACATTTCATAGTATCCCTGTCCCATAGCTAACCACAGTGGTTACCTATGTATGAAGCAGTAGAAAAGAACCTTTGGTACCCTTTGCGAACCCAAGTCAAGTTTAATACAAGAGCCTATCTAACATAATATGGTAAAGTGAGGCAAATCCTTGCAATCTCTGGCCTTGCTTGAATTAAGACTTCTTCTTGGTACAATTGGACTTGTTTGGCAACCGATGTTTTTATCAGACACCGAATTCGAGATTAGTGAAGAGTGTGAAGATTTCACATACCTACCAATGTGTTTTGGCCCAAGAGTCCCACAAGTGGTATGTTTAAAACAAAAATATTATGGGAGTACCTGATTTGAACCCAATGGGTTCTCTCACATTTCTCGTCCAGTGTTGGCCGATTCTCCAAAATGGAAACTGATAACAGGCGGTTCTCAGGGAGGTTCTTGAAAATATGTGTAATTGTGATTCTAAAAAGGATTTTGATAGTATAATATAATAATGGTTTTCATATATAACCATGGTTCTAAAAAAATTCAAGAATAGATTCTGGTATATAATCACAGCTCTCAATAATCTAAGAACCACTCAAATAACCTTTTATAAGATTGTCTTTGCTTTGCCTGTTATTTTCTGAAAACCCATTGGTTCTATGAGACTTTATTGAGAAGGCCAGAACAAGAGGATCTTCAACTCTGAAAAGTTTGGAAAAACTGCAAGCTTGATTCTGAAACATTTCAAGAAATCAAAACCAGAGGTTCTTTTGATTTTGACTTTTAAAAAAAAAAACAGGAACAAGAGATTATGAAAGAAAAACGGATGACCACCAACACTGGTGCTTTCTGACATAAAATGCAGGACATGTACAATTAAAATGTCATAAGTTGAATTTTTTTCACTAAAAACTTGATAACTTTTATTAGGATAAAAAGCAAGGACTTTGGGGGCAAAAGTTTGGGTTGGGCCAATTGCAATGGCTCCAAATTTAGAGGCTTTTTTCCCCTTTAGAATTTCAGTTTTTATGATTGATGCAGGTAGAAATCACCTAAAATACCATAAGAATAACCTCATCTAGGTTTGTTTTTTTTGAAATTTGTGATGTAGCCATGTTGGCAATCATCCACAGGAGGCATTATCAAAAAATGGTTACACGTCAGAGAGGAAAGTAGAAAATTCTAAGAATCCTGCTATTATTTTGTTACCTGCTGCAACCTGTAGTTTAAATGTGGCAATTTCAGAAAAAATCCCTGAAATCTGGCAACTTTGTTTTTCACAAATCCTTTGTATGCGTTGCACTGGATTTTTAAAATTGTCGCCAAGTGGTGTAAATCTGCCAAAACAGAAAACGCTGACCTCATCACATCAAAGACTGAGAGGTCTATTGGAATAAAATCATGCGATCCTGCAAAAGAATTCAAGGAAGCATGCCATAAAACTAGCACAAAAACAGCAACCCATCCCCACACAAAAACGACACATTCCACCCCAATTAAGACCCACACCTCCAACTTTGTGATTCCCAAAAAATCAAAAAGATCCTGATATGAAATGGGATTCCAAACCTTTTTGAAGACACCAAATGCTCCTCACACAAAGATCATGGTTTGATTGTGGGTGGTTCGCTTCCTAGCAATGAATATGCATCATCACACCCATTACAACTAGGTTAGCACTGGGTGAGGGTTGCTCTCACCCTTTCTTGGGAAGAAAGAGAGCTCAATTAGTTATACCACTCAGGCCATGAGTCACTTTGTTGAAAGCTCAGGATTGGATGGTTGATGTCCAAGATTGTCAGGAAATGATAATGTGATGTCTCATAATTGTCCAAATTCCCCACAATTGGAAGATTTGTGTGAAGAATAGTCATAGTGAACATATGAAAGTTCTAGAAAACACTATCAATGTGGTGAGATTCTAACATCCTCAAAATGACAATATGATTCCCATTACAAGTTATGTATGTGTTTCTAGTTGCACATTTTGGTTTGAGTGTTTTAAATGATCAAAGTAACTAGACTTCTGCCTCTTGCAAGCAATTCAAAACATTAGTATTTCACCAAATGAATGAGCTTTTTGAAAAAGTGATAACAACAAAAGGACAAATTACCATTTTAAGTTGTGCATGTGTCTTTAATTGCACAATGTGATTTTGAATGTTTTACATGATCAACAAAACTAGCCTTTTCCCTTGTGCAATACACAAATTTTTACTAAATGAAGATAAACAATTCAATAACAACAAAAGAAAGACAACGTTCCAGTATTAAATATATTCTGAGTAGGTATGATATTGGAAATGGAAAAGTCACCAATGAGTCCAATGTAAGAACACAAGGCTAGCTTGGTGTGAAAAACCTAGACAGGGTTCAAAGAATGGTTTCCCTTGGAGGTTCTGAATGCATTCCTTCTGCCACCAAAACTTCATATTTTTGGAGAATTGGTTAAATAAAATTTAGAAACTTCCACAAACCGAAAGCCAGAAAATTTCCAGGTACAAGGATGACTCCTTTTTCTCTGGTCACAAAAAGACTCTACTAAATGAGCCTTTTCTATTTTCTGCATCCCTTCACTCACAGCTTGAGACATTCGAACTCTCGCAGGGACTCCCCATGTACTTAGTAGGCATATGCCTTAACCCCTTGGCCAAATCTGCTGCAAAGGTAGAGGGGATTACAAAAGTTATTTGCACCCAAAAATTTCAACATCATTTCTCTACACCTTTCACTCTAATGTTCAGTAGTTCCAGTCCCTAACTATCCTCCAAACTTAATCTGCTATAAATCAAATATTCGATACTTGATATTTTTTTAATGCCGAAAAAAAGCATAATTATTGAACTTATCTAATGCAATACACAAAGTTACGTTTGAAATTTCATATTAGTGTAATCTGAAATTTAAAAGCACCAGGTTTTTGTATTAAAATGTTTACTTATATATATATATATAAATTTTCCCCCCTACAAGTATGGAAACCTACACTCGTAATATTTTTATTTGTGGGTTAAGGCCTTTGTAAACATTTTACCTATATTGATTGGTGTTTAAGGATTTCTGAATATACAAGGAAAAGGGACAGTCCTAGTCTCTTCTCAAACTTGTTCCCAACCGGTGAACATAGTTTGGGTGGTCACTTGTGCAGGCCACAATAGCCAGTGCAGCTGCTGTCCCTGCCCCAATACCTAGGCAGGGCACCCTTCCAAGACACAAATGGGACTTTCTTTTTTTCTTTTTCTTTTTTTGGCCACCCTCGGGATGCATCCGTGACAGTGAAAACCATTGCCGTTTCACAGCCCTTCGTTTAACCCCATTTGTTTGATCTCCCATTCAGCAAAATAAATTAATAAATAAATAAAAGAAGGTGCCATGGTTGTTGGGTGCCCTGGCTATTGGGGCTGGCACAGCAACTGTGGTGGCTATGGCCATTTTGAGATTAAGTTCGCTCAGACTAGTGACACTTGCAAACTAAAAGGAAATGATGGGTATTGATCGGACATTTAATAATGATTGGAGCAGGGGTTGAAAATTAAATTGCATTTTAGTTTATATTGTTTAGTTTTTCACCATATTGGGTGAGCAAGGAAGGAATAAGTAAAGACTAAATGTTGGATGTGGTGAATATTGACTAGGGGCATTGCTGAAAATGCTCTTTTGAACTAGTCTTCACACCTGATGTTAAATCAGTGTTAAATGAATGTGAAGAAGGGCACAGAAAATATTATATTTAAACAGTGTAAGTTATCATGGAAACTTAAGGATGATTCACACCCAATGTTAAGGGTAAAGCGATAGTGGGCTATCCTGCAAATAGCCTTTAAGGTTTATAGGACTTGACATTTAGGATGTGGCACTCCCTAAAGTTATTAGGGCATCCCAATGTGCAGATTCTCACCAAGGATGGTGTTATGGGCCATTTTTCATTTCATGATGGTATAACATCATTGATTCACACCAAAGTGTGAATATTTTGACGAAGTGTGTCATTGTGTTTTGGATCCGTCTCTCCTCATGATGGTTTTTTTTATGTCTTCTCATGATGTTCAATCAATTTTTTCTTCATCTCTCCCCACAATGCTCTTCCTTAACTCTTCTCATGAAAGCTTTTTGTTTTTTTCATGATGTTTTCATAACTAGTTGTGATGCATTGCATTCTCTTGAGGTGTGAATTGAAAGTTGCTTCCAACTCGTTATTATCTTGTTGTCAACTTGCTACTACATTATTTCTGATTTGTTGTTGCATTGCATGTGTTGTTTATGAGGTTGAAGCTTTGGTATTGTAGGTTGCCCTTTTGAGCTCAAATCATCTTTATCACCCTCGTTGTTGACTTGTTGTTGTGTTGTGTGAATTGTGTGTGAGGTGCAAGTTCATGAAGGTGTCAACTTGCCTTTTTAAACTCAACCTATTGTTGTGTTGCGTGCGTTGTTTGTGAGGTAAAAATTGTGTCATCGCCTTGCCCTTCTGAACTCCAATTGTATTTATCGTTTGAGTTGTCAATTGTTCTTGTGTTGTGTGAAACATGGACTTGTTGCAAGGTTTCGTGTGTTGTTTGTGAGGTCGAAACTCCTTCATTGCCTTGCATTACCAAGTTCAGATTATTTTCATCACCTTTGTTGTTGATTGGTTGTGTTGTGTGAACCATGTGTGAGGTGCAAGTTAAAGGTGTCGACTTGCTTGTGTTGCGTGAGGTAAAAACTCTATCATTACCTTGCCTTTTGGATTCAAATTCTCTTCATCATTTTTGTCTTTGATTTGTTTTTGAATTATGTGAAACATCAACTTGCTATAGGATTTCATGGGTTGTTTGTGAAGTTGAAACTCCATTGTTGCTTTGCCTTTCTAAGACTAAATCATCTTCATCAACTTTGTTGCTAAGTTGTTATTATGTTATGTGAACCGTGTGTGTGGTGCAAGTTGAACATCAACTTGTTGTTGTGATATGTGCATTATGTGTGAAATGGGAGCTCTATCGTCACACCTTTTGAATTGGAATTGCTTAATTATTTTTGCCAGCATGAACTTGTTCCAAGGTCTTGGCATGGTTGCCAAAACCCAACAAAAAAAACCTTGGCCCAAAGTTCATTTTGCAAGCTTTATAATGTGCATAATGTTGACATAGGATGATGATAGGATGATATCTTTCTATTCCTAGCAAAAATCATTCACATGTGATTGTACATTGTAGAGGCTAATGATGCAAATAAGTCTACAAAATTTAAACTCAAAACACGTTTGTATTTAAATGCTATGGACTTTTAAAAATAGGGTGTGTTTTTTCAACATTCAAAAGTCCATAGTGTAATACTTCAATTCGTATGATGCAAACCTCTTTTGCATTGCTTTTATTATTACATTTTCACCTTGAAACCAATTCCCTAGACAAGTTCTAGATCCATCATTGAACCAAATTAAAGTCCAAATCCGAATTGTAGTTGGCATTACACCTTAGTTTTTCAATTTCAAAAGTCCATAACTTTTGGGATTTTATGTTTTTTGCATTACAAAAAATTGCACCATGTAAACATTAAAGTCTATTATTTGAAAATGAGTCTCTACTAACCAAACCCAACATATGTAATAAGATATAACACTTGCAATTACACCCACTACAAAAAAATTACTCCCATGACACCAAAATTAGTCCACCCTACCATGCCAACACCCTCCTATGTTGCATGTGCCATCTATGAGGTGCAAATTTTGTTGTTTCTCCTTTACAATCACAACATCTTGATCATTTTTGTCATTGGTACATCTATGACTACATCCTGCCCTTTTCAACCCCATGTGTCTTTTTTCTTTGAAGTTGTTTTTTATTTGCTACACCTATCTTTAATGGACAACTCATAATTTACAAATGTTGTTGTAGTGATCATTTCTTTCATTTTCATAATCAAGCTCCTTTAGGAAATATTCCTTCAAGATATATTCATTAAAGAAAGTAGTTGTTTTCTTTTTGAGAGGGTTCCCTAAGAAACTTCTAAAACATATGTTTTGGTTCTTGTAGCTTTGCATCAACATTGCATGACAAGTGTTTTAAATAACTTGACGATTGACCTAGGGTATTGGGAGAAATCAAGATCTATTTCTTGGTTTTTGGGAATTCTACTAACTAAATATGAGGATGATTGTTGGGTGCAAAATTTTAAATGATGTAGGCAACTTTGTTTGACATTACCGATCAATTCAAACCTTTTGTAAAAACAAGACACAAACTATTGAAGTTCAATTCCAAGTAGATTTGAATGACATGTGCCATTTATAAATTGGCACATGGTGACAATTTTTTAAATCTATTTAGAGTTGTTTGTTGTGGGCAAATCCACAATTTATCTTATTCTTTATGAAGTTGTTTATGCCATCAACAAGGTATTCAAGAGCTTGATTTCTTGGCCAAATGGAAATGAAATGTAAGCTATCATGGCATACTTCAAAACTTGGTGTGGTTTACCTTTTGTGCAAGGTGCCATTCATGGCACACACATTTCCATAGCTAAGCCTTTAGTGCTTTTTACTAAAGACTACTACTTCCATAAGACAAGTGGGTGTAACATAGTTGCCCAAGTTGTTGTTGATTGCAAAAAATGATTCACTGATTGTTTGTTGACCTAGTAGTGTGAATGATTCTAAAGTTTTAAAGAGGTCTATTGGCATGCTCGAAATCGTGGTCCTTTTCATCATGACAAAACTAATGTAAGTGAATTCCCCCATACTTCCTTAAGGACAAGTGATATTCATTAATATCTTGGATTTTGACACCCTATAAAGAAAAAGGGCAACATATAATCTAGAGTTATTGTACAACAAAAAACACAAGTGTGGTAGGTTTGTTGTTGAAAACATTTTTAGCATATTGAAAAAAAAATTGAGAACTAATTGGGAAGTCTGATTTGCATGTCACATTTTTGTTAAATGTTTTCACATGTTTTTATTTGTTTCACAACTTGTTATGTGATTAGGGAAACCTAGAAATGGAAACATTGATGCACATTTTTTAAAAAGAAATAAATGATGTGCAACAAACACCAAGTTTTGAAAATCTTATAATTCCCCATATTATTGAGGGTTAAGAAAGGTTCAAAGATGGTCTAAAAAGAAAACTATCCTACTATCTTGGCTCCTAGCATTGGAGGACTAATGTGGTCATGATTTTGAGGTATAAATAAATCTGTAGCTTTTGGAACTTGAGGATTAATGTGGTTATGATTTGGTAGTGGTGTTAAATCTACAACTCCTAGCATTTAAAGATTAATGCGATCAATCATGGGTGTAGTTGAATCTACTGCAACTATTAACACTTGAAGATTAATGCAATCATGTGTTACTTGAGGTTTGTTGATTCTTGTTTCATTATTTATAATGAATGTTGAACTCAGGACATTAGTCAAGCTAATAATTACTTTCACAATATCTATCTATATGGCATTGGTCAACTTGTTTCATGCTTTTAGATACTCAAGTTGTTTGACAATCACCTCCAAGTTCATGCAACTTGTTTGATCCATTGATTGTACTAGCATTTGGCCGCCTTTCTTTTTGTTTTTCCATGCTCTTGTGAGCTAAGGAGTAATTGCATTTCATTACAATACTTCTAATTGATTACACTCTTGAATTGCTAGTTGTTTTGCTTACCAAATTTGTAATTTGAGATTTCTTCATTTTTGCTAAATTTGGTGTTCTAGGATTATGTGCATTGTAAATATTGACTTGGGTGTTTGAGGATTTTATGAAAGGATGGGTATTGGATTTTGTGGAACAAAGGGAGTATTTAATTGAACACTATTTAAATGAATGGCACAGTGGTAGTTGTTGGGCTTTATGGGATTGTTAGCTTTCATATGGGTAAACCTAGTGGTTACATGTAATAGTTAAAATTAAGTAGATAAATGGTTGGATAAGTAGGTGAATAATATGTAGGTAGGTGGGTGGGTATATTATAGGTAGGTATGTAGGTAGGTAAATGAAAAGGTATAAGTAGATAGGTAGGTAGGTAAATAAGTAACTAGCTAAATAAATAGGTGGATGAATAAGTAGGAAATAAATATATAAGATAATAGACCATGTTGTATTTGACTAAAGATCATTAGCTATCTTGACTAAATGTTCAACTTGTTTAAAGATCATTACTCATTTTGACTAAAGATCATTGGCCATGTCGATTAATTATTCAACTTAACTAAAAACCATTGGTCTTTTTGACTAAAGATCATTGGCCATGTTGATTAATTATTCGACTTGACTAAAGACCATTGATCATTTTGACTAAAATTGTACAACTTGATTATGTGTATCTAGTTAAATAAATCATTACAATCAAATTGATTAATCAACAAATACATGTGACATTCAAAACCTTTGGCTTTTAGTCAAATGCACATGTCCATCAATAAAAAATGACAAGTTAATTAATTTGAACCTCTTAAAAAACCATGATTTGTAATAGTGATGGTAAATTTAGCAAAACATTTTTGCTTTGTTCTTTTACTCACACACCTATTATCTATCAACCCAATTACCAACCCACCCACAAACTACTATTTTTTGAATCTACCTATCCACCCACTTCCTTATTTAATTATCATCTACTTAATGTAATAAAAAAATAACATGCAAAAAAAACTTATAATGAAAAAGGTGTGAATGATAATGAGAAAATGTTAAGGTTTAACAAGCAGTTGGTAAGCATTTTAATATATAAGTGTGAATGGGAATCCAAAAAGCTAACTTAACATTGTATTTTATGGTAAGTAAGTTTGGGTTTTAAATGGTTAGTTTAATGTTAAAGGATTTATTCCTAAAGTCCCTAACATCAAGTGTGAATGCAACTTTAAAAAAGGTTCAAAACATTCCTAATCACATCCTTGTCAAACAAAGTTTTCAACATGGTTTCCAACAACATTTTCCAAAAATATTATCGTATTCCCAATGTGGGTGTTTCATGCCATGATGTGCCTAATTCCCCCAATAAAAAACTCCCAATAGGTTTCTCACATGTTGTTTCCAATGTTACCAAATCATCCTTGTTAAAGTTATGAATAATATCCTAGTACCATGAAATTGGGTTGTCAATTTGATTTTGTTATACTAGTGTTGTGTAGGTATATTTTTTTCTTGGATATACTTGTCAGGTACAAATATAATATATTGTTTATACTAACTAATTTTTCTCAAATCAACATATTTTATTTAGGAAACACGTATTTAAAAATATTAAAAATTTACCCCATTAATAACCTTGAACATATGTAACAAATATCCATTTTTGTAATTGGATATGTTTTGGCATTCAAGTGAAAATAATTATGGTAAAAAATCTTTTAAACCCTAAATTTTGTTAGTTTTATTAATTAAATGGGGTGCTTTTAAAGTTCCTTGTTATATATTTTTTCAAAGGCAATTAGCCCATCACAAGACCAAAAAATAAAAATAAAATGAAACTTTGAAGGTTTTTCAAAAAAGAAAATTTCATGTAAGGATGAAGAATCCTTTCTTTGGTTCAATTATACTAGTGTAGTATGTGCTATTGGCCCAAATGTGAACATATTTTTATTTTTCACATTTCCAGAATTGACATTTTAAAAAATCAACGATGTGAACACATTGAAGGCTCAACTATTTTTTTCCTTCCAAACCCATTTTTTGCAATTTTTTTGAATTTCTAACAACAAAATGAACTCAAAAATAAATATCTTCCACCTTAAATTAGCTTTGAAAATTGTGAAACAAACTTTATTAAATCCAACTTGCCAAGGGTTTTTTGACATTACTAAGAATGCCCCCAAATTCTAATACAATTTTCAATTTCAATTTTATTTAGTTTCCATCTAAAAAAAGGTTCAATAATCAATAACTTCAACACTATAGTTCCAACAACTTCAATCCAAGGCAGTTATCGCAACCTTAACCTTTGGCTCGTGACCAAGGCAAGGGCTTGCAAGAGGGCAAGACAAGAGGGAGACCTAGGAGGCACATCTTATACTCCTAGGAGCGCAAGAGAGTGTGAGAGAATGAACCCTCACACTCCCAAGGCAACTCCCACTTGGGGAGTTGGAGTCCCAAAGGACTTCTGAATTTTCAAGGAGCGATCGTAGGGGTCAAAACCCATTGGTTTGAAAAGTTCCTTATATCATTGGAAAGTTATTGAAACGTAGATGTTTAAAATGGGCTCGCATCACCCATTTGGACATTTAAAACACAAGTTATGGGCAAAAGAAAGGTCGGGAATCAAATTGGCAGTTTGACTCCCAACCACTAAAAGGTGGGAATCAACCCGATTTTCTTGCGTGCAGGTGGCGTGCCACATACCGTTGAAAAGTTCTTGACGAGGGCTACAACTTTGTTTCATACCTCATTTCAATTGAAAGTTATGGGGTTCCAAAGTCGCAGGAGTCTCGACTTTGGCAATTTCAGGACTCCCACTTGGATGTGGGCCTCATGGAGAGGCACAGAATATACTATAAGGGGGAAGGTGGTGGCTTTCCCCAAGTCCAAGCCGTGGTGAGTCTTGTTAGTCCGAGTTGCCCGTGGCTCATTCTAGCACGAAAAGTGTTCCAACTAGGCATTAACCACTTTGTGTTGGTTTTGTGCAGGTTCGTGTGAGTAGTTGATGCTTGTCATTCTTCCTAGTCCCATCCGAAGCTCCAGCACACCTTTCTACCCTTCAAAATGCTACGAACTAAGGAACATGCCCTGACTCCTTGCTCTTTCGTTATTTTTAGTTTGGACTCACATTTGAATCCATTAAGGAGCATGGGGGTGCGTCAACAGTGCACCCCTCTTCATTGAAAATTTTCCAAACATACCAAGAACATGACATGCAACATTGTGGTTTGGGAAATTTCAACATGACAAACAAAACATAACAAACTATTTTGTTTCATATATAAACTAATATTATAGCATGTGTTATTGGCTTAAATGTGAATTAGTGTTGGATGGTTCTCATTTTTTTGTGAGAATCAACTGGTTTCGGTTCTTACATCATGTTATGAAGTTTTGATGGGTTCTTTTATATATATATATATATGGCTTGTAAAAACCAACTAGCATATCAAGATTTTTATTTTTTCCAAACTCACTTAGTTTTCAAGTTCAATTTTCATAACCTAGTTATTACATTTTCCACAATTTAATAATTAATTAATTAATAATTTATTTGCTTCATTAGTTAAAATTTTCATTAAAAATTTATTGAAAATAAATGAAAACTTGTCAGAAAATTTAATTCAAATTTTATAATTCCATAATTTCATCCCTCCAAAGCTCTTTCAAACACCTTTTCTAAATTAACATTAATCTCAATAAAATCTACCAAACTAGAGAGAGATTTACAACCTATCTTTGGACCATTGGGCCATTTGTTATTTACAATGACCAATTTGTCCAAATATTTTAATAGTAAGGGACATTTCCTAAGACTAGTAAGAATTCCAATTTGGGATCCAACTATCCTTAAAATTTGTCTAGCATGGAAACCAACTATAGGAAACATGCTCTCATGTTTTTTTCACCATTGTAGTGGGCATTTGTTGTTTTTAACATTCATTCACTACAAGAAATCTTGCAATATGTAACTATTCAACTTGTAATTACATGTAACTATTTATCATTTGTAACTTTATTTTATTGTTTTTCCAACTAGTCACCATCTTTAAAAAATTAAAACTATTTTTGTGACTATGGTGCAATTATTAAATTACACATTCTTCCATATTCATTAACTTCTTGGATTTTTCATCCAAGAATAAATTCCTATGTTCATTTAGTTACAAAATTATTTATAATTTGGTTACTTATTATAGTCTATTTATACATTTAATGTACATTAGGGTTTTGTGAACTACATTAAAAGTATATTATATAGATTTTATTCAAAGTATATTAAACATATATTTGCCCATATTATGGGCATAGTGAAAAAACATTATTTTGATTTTGTATGCTTCTTTTAAAAATATGCCATCTTTATTAAAGTATGTTTAAATTATAGTAGCAAGATCATGTTAATATGATATAATTGTTGTATTAAATGAGCATTAATTATTGATAAATAATTTATTACTTAATATAAAGTATGAACTAAATAGTTTTACTCGATCTTTTAATTATATTTTAACAAATACCAACTAATTAAATATCATTTATTGGGTATTTCAAAACTTTTTGTTGATTGACTAGATATTGAGTCATAAATTGATATAATAATTAATCATTATTCATGAATTATTCATATCAATAAATTTATTAATTAAGAAATATGCAATAATATTTAGTTAATTGAAAATTATTTAATTTTTTATCAACAAGTCAATAATTTATAAGTTAATAATTATAATAATTAATCAGGTAAATTAACTTCAGATAATAATTATCTTATTATTCCTCATTTCATTAATTCTGAAATGTATCATTGTTCTGAAATATTTGAATAATCTGATTTAATTTGTTAATCAATAGTTATAGTTAATAACTAATGATTACTAATTACTAAATATTTAATCATCCTATGTATAATAAATTATTGAAAAATTATATTTCTAGTTGGTATTGATGATGAATTAAAAATTATTTAATATTGACTTTTGAAATCAATAAAATTAATAATATATATTTTTTGTCTAATATTTTTTTAATCAGTTAATATTTATTAATCAAACATTATGGTTAATAGTTAGTAAATACTAATCAGTTACAATTTAATTAGTTATAAAATTAAAGTAAATTAATGATTCACAAGTCAAACTATTTAATTAATATTAATGGTTTATTAAAACTGTTTTAATATCTTCTAATTAAATGAATAAGTTAGTAACTTATGTTTTAAAATAGTCAATTAACTCCTTTTTTTAAAAAAAAGGTTTTCATTAACATTTTAAAAGGTTCATTTTTAGGGATTAAAATAGTAGTTTTATTTAGGTAATTGGATAAATTTAAAAAATTATAAAAAATTGCCAAATAATTAGATAAGTTAAAACATTTGAGGATTAATTCTTGATTTGATCAATTGATTAGATATTAAATGATTATTTCTTCAAATAATTATGATTAATTTTGTATTATTACTGTGAACCAATTGGGTGGAAAACATGAAATAATAATGATCAATGCTAATTTTAAAATAATTAAAATAATTAAAAATAAATATGTAGTCAGTGGTTTTGTAAGTGGGTGGGTGGATAGGTAATTAATTAGTTAGTTAGTTATTTAGTTTTGACCTATTTAATTGTATAATTTTAAAAACTAAAGAAAAACACAAAGCTTATGGGAAAATACTATTTAGTTACATCAGAATTTGCATTTAAGGTGCAACTAAAAGGTTTCATGCATATGTTTTATCTTTTAATATCATTTTACAATGTATATTAAAAAATTTACCTTCTTTTTTAATTTAACATTGAAAATCATTTGCCATTTGGGATGAGCTCAGAAAAGCTTAATCCTAAAGGCAAAACATAAAATTAAAAAAAAATATTTACATGGTTAATTTTGAACTCATCTACCTTTCTACCTTGCTACCCATTTACTTGCTTTCCTACTTAGGTAGGTAGGTGGGTAAGTAAGTAAGTAACCTAGGTAGGTATGTATTTTTTATGCACATAGTCTTACCTACATACCTACTTACATAAGTAATTTTTATTTTTATTTATTTGTTACAAAATTCAATCAATATGCCACTTGAACTTTTAATTGTGCCATGTGTCAAAAATTTCCTTTGTCCAAGTGTCATCATGTAAAATGTTGAAATTGGACCATGTTGATTTTTTCTCATTATATATTATATAAAATCATTTATTAAAAAATTCCAAGTTTTGCCACATGGAAAAATTTGATTAGAGAATGTGTTGAAATCTATGGCCATCTATAATGAATGGCCTAGATTAATATTTCTATAATAAAAAAACTTTGTCTAAAAACTAAGTTGTAATGGAATTTTGTAATGAAATGTATAAGAAAATGTAAGTAATGAAAATCTTGCAAAGAAAAAAAAAGAATTTAAAAAGAAGAACATCATCAAAAGAAACAAGATGGGAAAATAAAACTAAAATAAAAAAACTAGAAAAAAATGAAAAGAAATTCACCTTAAGGTTTGTTGAGAATTTGGTGTTCTAATGTCCAAGTTCAAACCTACATAGGACAAAGGGGGGGGGAGTACCAAACTAACTAGGGAAGAATGAGTAACACCAATGTGATAAAAACAACAAGGGTTGGGCTAGTAGGTATTTGAGCATATGAGAAAAGAAGCAACACCAATGTGAAAAGATGATGCAAAACTAATGCAAGAATAACAACAACACCAACATGAGAAGAACATGGAACAATAGTGCAATAAAAAGCGATAGTAGCAACACAAGAAGAGTGCACAACATTAGCATGAAAAAAATAACAGCACCACGCGAGAAGAGTGGTAACACCATGTGGGAAGAATAATAACACCACACAAGAAGAATAATAAAACAACACAAGAAGGGCAGTAATACCTATGCGAAAAGAGTAGTAACACGAACACAAGAAAGGCAACAACACCAATGTAAGAAGCAAATAACACCAACACAAGCAAGTAGCATCATGGTTTGGGAGATCTCAACTTAACAAACAAAACAAAACAAACTACTTTACTTCGTAAATAAATAGCTGAAAAGGTTAAAACTTTTGGGCAAACCATATAAAATAAAATTGAGGATTATTAACATATGGCAAAAGTGCACATGCTAAAAGTTGTAAGTGTGTGGTAAGGATATATTTCCAATGGAAGACCCTTTTACTTTGGAGGGCCATAACTTCCACATTATTTAATGAAATTAGATGATTCAAAAGCCTACTAAAAATCATTTAAAAACTCAATCACCAACCAAGCATCAACCATTATTGCTATGAGAAATTATGTCCATTTGAATCACATTGCCTTGCAAGTAGATTTCCAAAACAATTAATATACAACTATATTACATTATACAAGGAATTAATAATAAAATGCCACATTAGAAAACCAGGCAGTTGTACTATAGTTGCAATTTAATTAATGTACATATGTACATTGAATAATGTATATATGTGAATAATGTAATGTACATATCGTACATATGGACGTAATAAACTATGTTTGATTTTTTGGCAAGTTGCATTATAGTTGTGCGTGGCTATTACATTACAACTAATGTAAATGTAACACCCAATCAACAATTTTGTTGCAACTAATTTACAATGTTGAAACGTACAATCATGCCACATGTACACATTTTCACTACCCATTGATACACTATTTGAACTACAAATCTACATACCTATTCTTATGTATGGACCTACATAATTATTTAATTTTTTTTGTAAAATTCAATTAATATTCCAAGTGGTAATTTTCAACTATGCCATGTGTCACAATTCAAGACCATATAAAATGAATAATCATAATGGATAATGGAGATCAATATTTTAGAAAAAAATTCATGCAAAAATCCCCATAATGCCACATGTAAAATTTGGATGGATCAATGAAAAGTAATGTCAGCATGACATTACCATGGTAATTGTAAACAAATCACATTTATATATGGTCTCACTTATGTTGAGTTACATCCATTCCAACTCATGTGACTTGTCTAATAACATTCACATCATAGAAATAAACTAAGTTGCAATGATATGCAAATGAGCATTGCAATTCAAAAGCCCAATTGTAAAGCTAGTTGTAAGTCATCCCATTTTTTCATAGTGGATGCCATTATTTTCTTATATGTTTAATGCGTATTCATAAACATGTTTATCCCAATCAAGAAAGAATCCAACATTTTGATTCTTGCATTTCAACATAACATTTGACCTTTGAAAATTGTTTTTACAATTTTAAAATGTGCAAATTTTCTTATATATATATATCACTATTGAAAATTTGGAAATTCACCAATAATTCTTCACCTACATCATTTTAGTCTTCATCTACATCTACACGTGATTAAAAATGCTAAGAGTTGCCTTGGACAAGTGCCCTAGTTGTAAAAGACACCACATGACATGGTAGTTGAATTAATAGTCACATAATGTTACGACTCCATTTGTGACTACATAGTCATGAAGGAAATCAAATATGTTTAAAACCTCAATTAAATAGCTAGGTAGAGGATATAATCTAGGTATTGTTTAATATTGGATAAATATTGCTAGCTAGGTAGTTTAAATTTATATGTAGGATATATGATATACATAGGAGACTATTTACATAATAGTGGCCTACATAAACTGTATCCTATAATGGTTGGCCACTACCATGTGATTTTTGAGGGTTGATCCTTGGACTTTAAAAATGGGAACCAACTCTTTTATCAACAAACTACCCAACTTGTTATGAAACCTTAAAGGTTTGCATTTGATTTAACCCATGTTTTGGTCTAACATCACACAAATGTTTTATTTTTTATTTAATATCTTATCAATATTTTTTCCTTTTAAAAATGTAAACTCATTTTAACAAAAAAAAATTGAATTTCCTTGTTTAATAGAATTTCAATAACCTTGTTTTTGAGTAAACAACTCGAGTACATCATTTATAAATGATAAACGTTATATGGCTAACATAATAATAAATAAATGATATGTTTCCTAATTTAAAAACTAATAATATTTAAAATTATAAGGTGAAAACATGGTAAAGTGTATAATTAAAAGTACTTACCAGTATACTTGTTAACTGAACAAAAAATAGGACCAAAACCCATCACAAAATTGTTATACATTCAATCTTTTTAGTTAAATGTTAAATAACAAGATACTTTTTCATTATTATGCATTAATTTTTTAATTTTTCATTGTAAAAATAGGTTTCAAATAGATTTTTAAAAATGCAAGTAGCTTTTAAAACCTAATTTCTATAGTGTAACATTTGATTCAAGTATGTGTCAAATATATTTTACCAAAGAAAAAATAGATATTTTTTTTGGTGAGGCCCTGGAATATATAATCATCTTTATGCTATAACTTCATACGTGTATATTTCATTAAATTTTCTAATGAAAAAGTAGGTTTGAACACCATATTGACTAGTCAATTCACTATTAGGAAATGCGTCCTTGTTCACTCTGGGTTTCACTACATTTTTGAATGAATTTGGACATTTTCACCTAGTGAAATTGTTTAACCCCCTAATGAATGAGGACCACTTGTTACTCACAATGACTTGTTTCACTAATACTTAGTGAAACAAGGTTATTCTCAAATGAAATACAAATTTACCAAACCATTCATTTGTTAGTTAATTAACTAAGCAGTATGGAAATTAATTAAATTTTAATTATTTAATATAGAATATTAATGATAATTTCATGATTTTTAAAACCTATTATTTATTGACACGTGTCACTACATACGCTAGGTTAAAAACCTAGCCTAGGTAGGTAGGTAGGCTATGTAATCAATCTAGGCACCTAGCCTAGGAATTCGATAGGAGAATATTTGGTCAACATACTATTGTTGACCACACACAACACCACTCATGAGGTTTGTTCCCTTGACTTTTGGAATGGGGGCAAACACCCTTACCATCAAGCCATCACACTTGTTGTGATAATATGTTACATTACATTTGATTTATCGAATACTTCATTTTAAACATTACAAAAACATAAACTTTGAAAATTCATATCTTATTGAAATTTTGTTCAAATGAAATGATTCGAGTTTATTTTTTAAAAAAATTGAATAATGTACATAATTACATTTATTCCTTTTGAAAGTTTAAATTCATTTGAACAAAAAAAAAGTTGAATATCATTATTTAATAGCATTTCAATGACCATTCTTTTGTAAAAAAAATAAAGTTATAAATGGATTTTTTTTTGTTAATATAATAATACTACCTATGTTAAGCTACTTTCAATTATTATATGCCTATTTTTCATTATTTTAAATTATTTCACCCTACATTATTTACGGCTATTTATGGCTATTCTTAATTACTTTTGGTTATTTTTGGTTATTTTAAGTTATTTTTGACTATTTTAATTTATTCCAACTTATGTTATTTTCAGTTATTGTAAGTTTTTTTGGTTATTTTATGTTATTTTAGGCTATTGTAGATTATTTCAATTTAGACTATTTGCAATTATTATAAATTACTTTTGGCTATTTTAATTTATTTCACCTTAGGCTATTTTCAACTATTGTAAGTTTTTTTTTTCTATTTTATGTTATTTTTGGTTATTATAAATTATTTCAATTTAGACTACTTGTAGCTGTTATAAGTTACTTTTGACTATTAAAAGTTATTTCACCTTAAATTATTTTTGTTTATTATAAATTATTTCACCTTAAGTTATTTTTGTTTATTATAAATGATTTCACCTTAAATTATTTTTGGCAATCTTAAACAATTATAATATATGCTTATTGGTTGTTCTTTTGTTAGTGTTATTGGTGGTTATTAATGGCTATTAGTACCTATTCTATTTGGGGTTATCAATGTTTTTTAGTGGTAATTCTATTAATAGTTATTGGTAGCTATTTTATTAATGGCCATTATTAGTTATTCTATTGGTGGCTATTATATTAATGGCTATTGGTGGCTATTATATTAATGGCTACTGGTGGCTATTCTATTAATGGCTATTGGTGGCTATTATATTAATGGCTACTGGTGGCTATTCTATTAATGGCTATTGGTGGCTATTATATTAATGGCTACTGGTGGCTATTCTATTAATTGCTACTAGTGGCTATTTTATTAATGATTATTTGTGATTAATGTATTAATGGCTATTGGTGGCTATTTTATTAATGGCTTATTGATGGTTGTTATATTAATGGTTATTGGTGGCTATTCTATTAATGGCTTATTGGTGGCTATTCTATTAATGGCTTATTGGTGGCTATTTTATTAATGGCTCGTTGGTGGCTATTCTATTAATGGCTATTGGTGGCTATTCTATTAATGGCTGTTGGTGGCTATTTTATAAATGGTTATTAATGGTTATTGTATTATAAGTTATTGTTGGTTATTATATGTTATATTACAACTATTGGTGATTATTGTATTATAAATTATTGTTTGACATTCTATGTTATAATATCATAGGCTATTGGTAGTTATTATATTGTAGGGTATTTAAAATTATTTTTCATAGGTTATTATTTTCTATTCTAAGTTATTTTTACCTTAGGTCATTATATTTTGTTTTAGATTATTTTAAAGTTGTTATGCATAGGATACAATAATTTATAATAACATAAAGTAGAATGACCTTGAATAATTTAAAGTATAACTTGAAATAACATATATTAATTTTAAATAAAATAACTTGAAGTATAGCCTAAAGTTAGTTGAATAATTTAATTTAAAATAATTTAAAAGCTTATAATAAACTAGTTAAAATATTTTAAGGTAAAATAACATATAATAATGTAGGGTAAAATAATTTATAATAACATATAATAACATAAAATATAAGTTAGAATAACTTAAGTAACTTAAAATAATATAAGGTATATCATAAACTAACATAGATATAATATTTTAAAAAACATATAAATAAACCTATTTGCTATAGTAAATTCTAATAGTGAATTATGTTAACTAGTAATGAAACATGATGTCTACATAGTGATATTATAGTGAAATAACTTTCACTAGGTGAAATCAGTAAAATGCAATGAAGTTATTTCACTTTTAAAGTCCCATAATGATTTAAGCTAGTAAATTACACCCCACTTTGGTAGTAGTGATTTCAAACCTACATATTCCCTACTTGTATTATTCCAAAGTTTTTGAAAATTTGTAGTTGATTTACAATAAAACCAATTGACCACTTAATAGTTTCAAAATGAAATTTAAGTAAAATTTGAATATACTTTCATGAAAAAATGCCTATTTTTTAACTTGATATTTTTTCGACAACTTTTTCTATGTACTTTACCATGCTTTCACCCTATATTATAAAATTTTGAAACAATTTTAATGTTTCATATCTTATTGATATTTTGTCAAAACAACAAAATTAAAAATCCATTCTTAATTTTCTTTCAATAACAAATGGAAAACAAGTTTTAAAGAAGAGGACAATTATCCCACCTTTTTATATTACAAATTTTTTTGGTAGTCACAAATTTTATTACGAATTTAACTAAACACAATTAATTTTTGGAAGATTTAATGTTGTACATTAACAAAGGTTGTCATCCTTTGTCATTCATAGAAAATTCATGACTGAAACATTCAGTCCTCCATGAATGTAGGCATTACAATTCCATCTTGACAACATGTAGTGAATGAAGTCCTTTTAAACGTTGTGACAAAAACCAAGGAGAAATATGTTTTCCAAGCTTTTGCTTCTTATATTACATATACAACCTCTTTTGATCTTTGGATGTTGTATGCTAGTTACAAAATGTTTACTATGGTTGTTAGCTTTATCAAAAGTTCTTGGGAGCACATGCATATGATTGTTAGAATTTTGAGGTGCAAAATATTGTTGGTGCAGTCATGGAAAACTAGGTTAAAATTATACTTGATTCATTTGGTTTGTTTGACAAAGTCACTATTTATGTCAATGACAAAGGTTCAAATTTCAACACATTGACCAATGCCTTCAAGTATGTATTTTCTTGTTCTCCCTTTCAATTACCTCCCCCATTTCTAGGATCATGTGTTGACCATGCAATGTGAAAGGTAACTTAGTATGCTATTGATGATGCCAAAGTTAGTTAGGGTGTTTTAAAAGTTAATTTGAAAGTTATTTAAACATCATTGCAAATAACTATTACTTAGACAAAAAAATCATGGATGGGGAGGTAAGAATGGAAAAATGTTATTATCATTACAAGGCTACCAATGAAGATGCTCAAAACTCCAATGAAGACAAAGTTTGTTTCAAAAGTTATTTGTTTTCAAGAAACTCTTGAATACCAAAATCAATTTCCATATATCATGGATAGTAATAGGCTTTACACTTGTTTTATAAAGTGCCAATGAGTCAAACTTGCATTATGGCTCAAATAATTGTCAATACATTGTTTCCTATTGTCAAGCAATGTGTTTAAACCCAAACCCGAAGGTATTGGTTATATTATCACATGCTCTTACTTATGTTTTCACTTTGTGCATTGCTATGGAAGTTGGTGTGGTCAACATTGAAGTTTTAAATCAACCTTTAATTTGTGGTGATTTTGATTCAAAATTGGAACATTTTAAATGAAGGATGATGGTGCACATTGTGGGGATATTGATGCCATTCTTGGCCTTTCAATGGTTTACAATCATTTTAAGGCCCATAAGTGTTAGTGGTCATGTTTGACACTTCTTACAAGAACATGAAATGTATCCAAGACTTTGTGGGCAATTCAATTATTGTTGAAATTGTTGTAGAATACAATGTTGAAATCATGTGTCCTCTTTTATTCCAACTATATAATCATTTAACTCATGTTAAGGAACTAGTATAACTAATTACAATTGAAGATAATGATTATTTTTTTGGGCAAGTTGTGTTTATTAATGATGTAAATTGTAATCATTTCAACTTTGAAAAATGGAATACATGAAATGATTACTTGTGCAATTAGTAGATCATGAGAACCCCATGTTTTGGTGGGCACAATATGTGGTGTAATTCCATATGTTTCTTGGTTCATTAGGTGTTTGGGTGGGTGCAAGATAAGGTGGACCACATGTTGCTTCACATTGCAAGTTTTTGCAAAGTATCATGCATTAACGTGCCATAAAGTCATCATTATGCCAAATTTTCCATTAAATTAAAATTCTCAACTTGAATAAGAAGACCTATACATTAAAAATTATAATATATATATGTATATATATATATACATTCCAAATATAGATAATTGGACTTTTGAAGTTGAAAAATATGGATTGGTATTTCATTTGTGGCTTGATACGAATATATTTTTGTTTATGAATTTTTTTTTTGGGTTATCTTATAAGGATATATAACATATTACAGAAAAAATCAAATGTTTTAAAATGGAACTTATTTTCAAAAGTCCATATCATACTCAATTTTTAATTATCTTAATATTTTTTTCTTTTAACATGCATTTAAAAAAGTTATCTAGTTGGGTTTTTATTCACATAATTTTTATTATATCATTAGCCACATTGAATCCCCCATTGAAACAATGATATCATAGTAGATTGCAATTTTAACATTACCGAATGGACTTTTTTACCATTGGAATTGGTCCACCTTCCCTTGCAACCCCTTGGCATTTGGGGGTCACAAATTGAAATAAAACAAATCTTTATCATTGTTGGCACCATCACAAATACTTAGTAATCACAATTGGGGATTAAAAATTTGGATTCTTTCATTTTGGTGATAAAAAATTGGATTATTGATGTTCATATTAGTTTGATGGGGCCAAAAAGCCTGTGAATATGATTGATTTTCTTACCTTGGAGTATACTAATTGAAGAAAATAATGAACTCATTAAAGAACAAGGCCCTTATGAAAAAGACCTTGATTTAAACTTTTGATTTTGTATAAGCATTCCAATTCAATTTGATTTTTTCCCCTTGCTAATTATTTCATGTGCAAATTTTTTGTATAAAAATGATATGATGTTGGGTTTGTGTTTGTAATTAAGGTAGAGGTGCACGTGAATTGTTGGCAATGCGAATTCAACATTCAACCCCAAGTTAATTGCATTAGAAGACATTTTTTTGCTTTTTGTAATATTCCAATTATGAAATGGGCATGATTATGAAGAACCTTGATGTTCTTCATAAATGGTTGAGGATTGCGGGGTAAATTTTCTTATGTTATGTTTTCTATCATGTGCTTTCTATTGAGGTCCATTGCATTATGTTGTCCATGCGTAGGTTATTTGATGACATGATTTTGTTGCTTCTGATTTTGTCATGTGTAGATCATTGAATGGGATTTATGTTTATTTCCTTGTTGCTTATCATGTGCACATTTGTGGTACATTTTATTCTTCCATTCTTGTTATCATATTTTGTGGGATTTTTAAAGATTTGGCCTGTTTTGGTTGGTGGCTGATTTGCTTCTCCTAGTTGGTTGGTTGATTTTTCCTTTCTTAATTGGTTTGTTGGTTTTTCCTTTCATGGTTGGTCTTTTTTATTCTACCACTTTCAGTAAGTATTTTGTTTACATGTTGATTGTCTATTATGTTTATTACGGGTTAGTTCAAATTTTTATTTTTTGTTTCGAATTTTTGTGCTTTTTATGAGTTTGAGGTTGTGTCTTGAATCTTTGTTGTTTTTGTGAGTCTTGAGTTTGTGTGTTGTGTCTTTGTTGATTTTTGGGTTTGGAGTTTTTGTTTTATGTCTTTTCTGTTTTTTATGAGTTTTGAGTTTTTGTCTTATGTCTTGGTTGCTTATATGAGTTTGTTCTTTGTTCATGGTCCACTTGCCCAAAAGCCATTTATGAGAAAATATTTTGCAAAGGCAAAGATGATGGATTCAATTACAACTTTGAAAAAAGGTCATCTCCAAGGGTTTACTATGTTCCCATATGATTATCAATAATTCGTCATTATTTATGTCAATTTGTCAAATTGAATCTCAAATAATATAAATATCATGGACATGAAAAGACACATGTTCGCTTGTCTTTTCATATCTATGTTGGTGGGTTAAAAAAGGGGTGAAATATTTATGAGGATAAAAAAATTATTAAAAAAATGAATGAGATAGGTGTAAGAATAAGAGGTAGTTATTAGGAATGACATGAGGTAGTTATATTTGAAAATGTCTCTGGAATTGTATAGGGATGACTGTACGAAGGATTACACAAAATCAATAAGAAGCTTGTGAAATGTTATAAAAAACCACCCATATGCTAGTTCCTCGAAATTCTTGTCATTGGAATTAATTTTTCCCTTTGCAAAAATAATAATAAGGGGCTTACTAGATTTCAAATTCTTTGGATACCTGCTTGGTGTGAATGTGATTGCAAGGCAAACAAAATTAAATTTTGGGTTTAAAGCCTATGGAATGAATAGCTTGGTTATATGGGGATCTATGAATGTGATCACAGTGGTGACACGAGCCCGCAAAGCGGGGAAGATAACGGCACGTGGGGTAAGCACAAACCCACCCTTCCAAAAAAGCACCAAAATTGAGGTGAATATGTAAATGAACTTGTCCAAAGGACAACTTGTTGCTTGTCCTTGGATGCAAAGTGAGTGTATCCAGTTGCAAAGCGTGAGCTCACTGGTCTGCAAAGGTTTGAACCCGGTCGGTACACGTGAGCCCTACAAATTTTACATTTCTATATAGCCTTCTTTATTATCCTTTCCAGGAATTGTTTGGATGTTATTGTTCCACCAACCGCAGAAGGATTGCAGTCTTCATTGGATTGCCAGGGTTGGAGCACTGATTCCTTTCTCACATGGACTTCATCTTCATCTGGAGCAGGTAGGCTAGTTCAGGTTGAGCAAGTGTCCCATTCGGCCTCAAGTGGCAGCTGCTTTGAATACGATTGAAGGTGTGATTCAAGTGATGTTCAATCTTACCATCTTTCAGTTCATTTTGAAGTTTCTTGCAAGTAAGACAATCTCCTCGTGCTAATTATAACTTGAGGAAAATCATACTATTATTTGAGACTCAAAAACATGTTTTTAATAGGGTGCACTGACTGTACCAGATCTGCTATAAAAATGTCTCATCAATTTAAACTTGTTGACATGCAATATGTGTTAATATTATGCTACAAGGAAGCAGGATAATTATGGAAATAATACTTCACTTAACATATTCCTAGCATATTTGGAGGCCCCTTATACCCCTGAATATCCCTTCTAGAGAGGGGGAGAGATCTTATGCCTTCTCATTAACTTTGGGAGGGAAAATTATGCCTATTTTTAGATTTAAGATCCCTTGCACTCTTAAGGAGCATGAGCAAGAATATACCCCTCCTACATCTCATGATCTCTATATGTTAGTTCATAACAATGTTTGCCTTGTGCATTATGGTGGGTAAAAAGCCCATGGATGGAGGACATTCCCAAAATGTCTAGGTTCATGATAATGTTTGCTTGGGGCTTTACAATGGGCAAAGCCCATGGGAATGTGCAAGGGAATGTAGGGGACATTCCCAAAATGCGCGGTCACACTTAGTTACCGCATTTTAGGCCCCTTGTTTTGAGAATGTCCCCACCTTGAGAAGCTAAATACCCTACACTTAAATTGTATCTAAAATTTGGAGTTTTAGTCTCATTTATGGATTACACCCAAAAAGAAAGAAAAAAAACACACACACATATCCACATGGTGGACACTCTCCAAATTACTTAGAACCAACAACTTAAGATCATTTATGCTATACAAAAGTCTAAGACCTCATCAGATTGTATTACTACAGCCAAGTATTTCTAGCGATGAAGTTCAGTACTCATATAAAGTTGTAGTATCAACCCCTAGATTTATATAAGGAAATATAACATGCACTAGACTTGAACATTTCTAATATAAAAATGATGGTCCGGCGCATCATGGAATGTATTTTTTGGTTCTGTGGAAGTTCATGTGCTTCAAGTTTTCGTCCAGGTTTTCGAAGATTTGATACATTTTGCGCATAGATGTAATTATATGGTGGTCCCCCAGTATTATCTCTAATTGAAAAAGGGAATCTAGAGAAGTTCATGTAGCTCAGGCGTCTATTTGTACAGGGGAATTAAAGGATCATACGGCACATTCATGGTTTGCAAACTCATGTCTCTTGTTGTTTAACTTGAGAACTACAAGTGCACTGGATAAGAATCTATTGTCATCCTGGCTTGGAACCTCATGATCATGTTTGTGGTGTGAACTTCAGAACTAGTTGTAAGTGAAAATTTACTGATCATACTGTCATGACTTGGAAACTCATGTTTGTGGTTGCTAACTCCAGAGAATGAATGGCCGGTGTGTAGACAACTGAGACATCGTCTTCTTCATACGATTTATTCTCAAGCTGATCATCTTTAGTATCTTCATATGATTTATTCTCCAGTTGATCATCTTTAGTCATGTCTTCATATGATATATTCTCCAGCTGATCATCTTTAATGTCACCATTTTTCTTGCACAACAGCACCGACTCCAGATACCGCTTCCTGCAGCAGATTGAATTTCCGGGCCATTTATTTTGTCAATTAAATAATCGATTAATACTCGATCAGCAGCACTAACCAGCTGCACGTGTAAGTCAAACATCAGCTGCACTATTGAACATATTTGAAAAGATCTAATGTATAAAACTTACAAGAAACTTTTTAGGATTCCATGTGGGACCATAAGAAGAACTTGAATTTCCCCATATGCAAACATGAAATGTTTTGTTTGAGAATGGGAAAATAAAACGATCCCTCTATTTCAAGAAAGTTATAATAAAACATTGAAATCATATTGGTCCCACTATCCCCTTGGAGAGCTCTCCCTACATTTTGTTAATTCAACTTCAATTAATGAGAGGTTTCTACTCTTTTCCCTACAGGGAATGCCAAAAACGTTTCTTGTATATTTATGGTACTTGAAGGCGGGCTTCATGAAGAATTGAACATATATATATATATATATATATATATAAAATTACCTTACTTCCATGGCGTCAGTGTCAGGACCTTGGTCGAACTGAATTCGGCAAGGTTTTCCTTGATACAGTAGCAAAGCCTATATATATCACACGAATTACACGAGGCACCGCATTAGTAGAATTACAAGATGAAGACTACTTAAAGTATCTCCACATGTGCTCAATATGCGACCCTGAAAAAATATTTCTCGTATCCAAGTTTAGTTATTTACTTTTTCCATCCCCACTCATAAAACTAAAATTGGGATTGCAAATTGGTGAGACTGCCACTAGCAAACAGGGAACAGCAGTCATATCATATTTATTACAGTCTTCTTCCCTGGCTTTGCTGTGCCTTTTACCGGCAAACTTTGCGAAAATACTGGGCCAAAACCATGTTGCTGAGAGAAACCGGTAATATGTTTTGACGTTTCTTCATGCAATTTTAATTTTGAGGGTCACATACTGAGCATCTGTGGAGGTGCTCTTACAAAGCATCATGGGTCCAAACGGATGGGACTGAAGATATTAGTTCAGTATTCAGATTGACGTCAAACAATAATAATAGCAGATCAGTGTGAGATACGTAGTGAACTTTACGAAATAGGATACTTGAGCACAACGCATAACAAAACTTGCAGGAAACCTGCTGCAAGGATTAAAGATCATATTGGGAAAGGCTGGCCCAGGGCTAAATCTATTTATACCTTGAGATAGTTGTTCTCATCGAGAGTGAAGCGGTGGTACATGCCTGGTGGCAATACAATCAAATCTCCTTTTTTGATCTCAATACGGATCCATTGTCCATCGAAGTCTTTCACATCCTCGTATCCTGGACAACCCTCAAACAGTTTCAGCGTACTTTTAATACCAAATGGATGAACAACCGGAAATCATATGTGCAGAAAAATGATGACTGTGAATATTATCACACATGAGACGTAAGTAGAGCTGGGTCAACGACCATTTTGGAGTAGAGAGAAGGATTGTACCTATCCCATCAAGGATGAACCGAATCTCTTCTTCTTCATGCAAGTGCTCTGTGAAGAACTTCTTGGTAAGGGCTTCAAAGTTATTCAGCCTGTCTGGAGCAACAGTGAGTACCTCCTGCGATTTGCATTCATTTACAGCACCATCAGCAGCTAGAACTTGTCATTAAATTAGCTGGTGGTACTATTTCACCGAGCCATATTCACCAGATCACCAAAAACCCAGATCAGATACTGAATTTTTTGCAACAACAAGCTCATCAGAATTCCCTTCTAATATCTCTCTGTGAACCCTTGGGTGATTATCATGTTGATCTGATGAAATTATAACTTGATTCAACCCAAACAGAAAGGTTCTCTGGGATGACCTTCAGCTCCAGCAGCTTCAGGCAAGGATCTAATACACAGCTATTACAGCAAAGTCACGGACCACTAGCGGCTTTTGACAGTTATTACAGATTTTCTACTGAGCACAGGACAATTGGATCAAAGCATGTTTGTTGAATTGATTGATACCCCGTAGTTATAGCTTCTGTCGACTTTGATGTTATTGAGAAATTCGTTGGTGTGGTAATCTTCAGTCTCGATCTGAGTCCATGTCAACACTCCCAACTCTGCTTTCATGATATTCACAAGAGCCAATTACAAAAAACAATTAGCATTATCAACATGAGGAAAATATATTTATACAACCTGTTAATTTACCCGACGATCATCTCTTGGCCAAAATCAACAACACCCAATGATGATCTATAAACCAGATCAACCCAGCCTCTGTAAACACAATGTAATTGGCGTTCACGTGCGTAGTCAGACGGTCATAAGTTATGCATATCATCATGATATTGCACGAGAACATTATATTTATCTACCAGATTGAACTCAGCAGCAATATTTACTTTGTCGCTATTCGTTTGTAGGTGACAAAGCTTTCTCGCAATTGATGACTCTATGTGACGTGTATGCTAATTGTCAGGATAGATGATCATAGTATAACATCATCAGGTACTGAATATTACTACTGTTCAAGCTGCAGGAGACCGGCTATTCTGATTATTACGGTCGAATCATGATGCCAGTCTATAGATGCAAACCGAACACGGATAATTATCACCAAATTCTAGGCGGTGATGACTTTAAGAAAACGGTTGGGAGACAAGTGGATGACGAGAAATATTTTTGATTGTAAAAGACACTTGTTGCAAAACACAGGTTTTGGTTTTAGTATAGCTAGCAAGGAGAACTTATTAATAATCAGGAGAACACTGAACTTCATGGAGATTAATTGGAAGATTAAAAACTTACCGATCAAATGTTCAACTGAAACTTCTCTGTTCGGAGTATACTGATGAGGATGGCTAGGAGGATCGTCGGTGGGGTTATAGTACCACGCTCGTATAGGTACTGATCCAGATGCCGTCTTACCAAGTTCCTTCACAGATCAGCAAAGCCGGTACAACTGTTAATAAGTAAGGAATCTAGTATGGTCAACATCATACGCTTGCTTGGAGGTTATAGATCCTTTCAGGGATTAAAAATAGCTAGCCGGGTAACTGGCAATTCCATGCCGATCGTTTTATCACTAGGAAAGTCTGGAGTACTTTAGGGAACGGTAATCTAGCTTCATGGGCCTGGAAAATAATTTTCTCCTGAATACAATATGTTCCAAAATCTGAGAGATTATCTCTAGCTGGTTTCTTTGTGTTAGTCTAATTAAAATCCAATATTGTTGTCCGAGATAATTCCTTCAGGCCTAGATGGAAAGAGTAACGGTGTAGAGCGCGAAAAACCTGCTTGGACGGGCCGACTATTGTAGGTGTTAATTCGATAGCCATGGTAATGTTGATGCAGTGGGTGCAGCAGCTGGATTCACATATCCACTCATGAGATCAGGAACACCCCGGGAAGGAAAAAAAAAACGGAACTAGTACAAATTTGCATGGTCCAACACAAAATGATCCAAACTAGCTATCTTCATCAAGGTAGCCGCCTTCTCATGAGACTCGGATTCGCAGTTTGAATTAGTAGCATAAAATGGTCTCATTGAGCCTGCAGTAATATCTGATGAAACCTGAAGCACTACCGGTGTGGTCCTTTCGTTGCTGTAACACGATGTATTACTCAAACACAAGACTCATAGTATTTTATCGCTATTATTTTAGGGGAAAAAAACTAGGCGCTCTTGCTGCACAACGTCCTGTGCTGCAAGGGACTAGTACATGCAACAGCAGCTCTTTCCACCCCACCACACTAATACGTGACTAGGAGAGAATGTTTAGAGAAGGGGACAAGAGTAAGAGTTTCCAACTACCTCGACGTACTCACGACTGATTTGTCCGGCTTTTATTGACCACGTTCGTCTCTCTCTCAAGTAGAGTAGTACTGCTCCTGCAGCACTAAGCTAAACGTTGTCAGCTTGGGCACTAGAGAGAGTCAACACAGACAGAGCGGATGATGATGATGTTGATGATATTACACTCTTCCTCTGCAATATTACCTAGTTCATAACTTATTAAGAGGAGTTGAGGACTTCGAAAATTTCACAGAGCCTGTTGTTTCCAGCAACTGCAAACACGCTGAATGATTGCTAGTCACAATATGAGACTTGGAAAAAAGAACAGTACTAATTTGGAACAGTTGGATTACTTACAAGATCGTAACAGACTGTAGTTCTCTAACGTTGTAGACCAAGCTGGCCAGGAAACTGAATACTACTTAGCATACTACAAGGGCGGGGCGGGGGGGCGTGGGGGGATAAACAAGCCAGCAGCAGCTGCAAAATCACTGGCATACATAAGTCTTCTTCAGCACCTGGAAGCTTTCTAGCAGCTGATGTCCACAGACATGTCTCTGATGGATTCAATGATACAAATGAGATCCGAGGGGATTTTCACAAGAGCCCTATGAATTATATGGCCCATCAAGCTTGGACTTCTTGTGCAACTCTAGCTCATCTCTTATTTTTTCCAAAATAAATATTGCTCCTAGTGAGAACCGGCATGTAGGTTGCAATAGCCTGTCATTGTGCCGTTTATTAGTACCCAACATAATTATTAAAAAACAATTCCCCAATAACAGGGCAACACTGGCCTCAATGCCTTGATTTTGTTTTTATATAAAAATTGTGGACTCTGAGAAACTTTTTCAAATTCCCATCTAGCAATTCAGTAGTTTCAATGATATTCAATCAGCTAACAAGGGCACAGTGACTTGCGAGCCTTTGGGTGAACCCAAGCTAGTCCATTTAAATTATTTCTAAACATTACAAAGATCCTATGCTTAGACTAAATCAGGGTGTCTGAGTTCAGATTTAACATTTTTTGGGCTTAATATGGCCACTAAGAGGCCTCACTCAAAAAGGTCAAGTTACCAACAGGGGTGCTGGTTCACCCTGGCCAACTTGCAGCACCTACACTGATGACTGGTTGGTCACCTTCACCTTCTTGAGTGAGGCAGCTTAGTAGCCAAATTAAACCCAAGAGATGTTAGATTTGGAATCAGAGACCCTGATTTTGTCTAATCGTGGAATATTTATAATATTTAGAAACAATTTGGATGAATTTTTCTATTTTCACCATGGTACCAATGTTGGTGCTGCTTCATCCAAGGCATGTATTTATAATGTTTATAAATGTTTTTACCACAGTACCACTGCAGGTGCTAGTTCATCCAAACCCCTGATTGACGCCTCTTAGTGCCTATATGTAACCTGCAAAATCTTAAATTTGGACTTGAGACCCCCAGCCCATTAAATATTAAAACACAGGATACTTGTAATGTTTAGAAATGATACAAATCAATTTGGATTTTTTTTCTTGGCCATTTTACCAGTGTAGGTGCGGGTTTACCCAAGGCCTGTTTGTTTTCCCTTTCCCTAGGTTTGAATAAACAGCTTCATTTTACAAAGTTTATTGAAAATTCTACCGTGTAAGGTTAAATTTGGTGTGAGATTACATTTGCTGTAATCTATCTAGAGCATCAATACCCACAATCAGATTTGGATGAGTCTTATCCAGGAAAAACAGTTGGACAAAAATGTATATATATGTATATGAGAGTGTTGTTGTTCCAATAAAAGACAAAGCCTACTTTTGAAAGTGTTCATTGTTGTTGCCACGCTCGACACGCGCTAGCAATATATGCATATAGTGCATTCTGGAGATCCCCATGAGGTGGGGTATTCATTAAACAGTGGTGGCCACAATATTAGCTTTGGAAAATGCACTAGAGGGCTCACCATTCTTGACCCAAAATTCAGATAAAAAGCAAATTCTTAGCCAGTAGACTTGCAGTACATGCAGTGTGGAAACTGGTGGTGGCTCGTACCAACCACCAACCACATTTCATTTCATTGTTCGGTAAGTAAAACTCTGGCCTTTTCCTCTGCATTGGTATGCATTGGTAGTCTACTGTAGTCAATGTTTTATAGTTTTAAAACCCAGTCTTCAAGCCAGATGCAAATCTTCTTCCCCTCAAGCTCTGTGAGTCTGCTGGCATCATATACACCTTTGCTTATTGACATCCAAAAAATGCGTCATGTTGTGTCTGTTCATCCTGCAATGGTGGTTAACAGTCTTTAACATTTTTGGGATAAAAATTTGTTATGATTTTCCATTTCACAGCATCTCCAGCGGTGCTCAGTTTGTGACCCTGAAAACGTGCTTAGGGCATCCAAGTTTTGGTTCTTTACATTTTTTTCCAAAATTACCCATGAAACTAACGCTGTAAATGGGTGGAAGGGTACTAATAGCGACCCACCTGGACCAATCAAACTATCTAGCCAATCAACAGCAGGTGTGAGGCTTTGTTGTGCCTTTTACCAGCCTCAGCAAATGTACAAAAATGCTGGGCTAAAATCATTTCGCTGCACCAAACCGGCATGTTTTGACTTTTCTCATCTATTTTAATTTGCAGGGCATCATGTTAAGCACTAGTGGAGTTGCCCTTACCACCTTCCCATTAAAAATTTCCAGGAAGGTCAGATCAATCCAATAAACTTTTGTTTAATTAAGTGCAAGGATTTTTGTATTGATTACAGTTTATCCTAACTAATTCTTCAATTAGTACAGTTGAAACTATAATGATTAATTCCCTGATAACTATTTTAATTATAGTATGTCCTTGAATCAATATCTCTTTCAATGTCTATAGATGATAGAGATTGTGGGTCTGAGTGCATGATTTTTACCATGGGGATAAAAAATTAACCTGAAATAGTTTAATACCCAATGGTCCAAATTGCTTAACTGCAGATGTATTGGTTCACAGGTGGATTGTTTTGGGCCTGTGATGGGATTAGGGTGTTCCAAACTAGGTGCAAATTTGAGTAAAAAAGAACAAAAGAAAGCAAAATCATGCACATGAAACATGAGACCATGATAACTAATATCACGATTTAAAATTGAAAATATTTGATGGGGCTGGACTTGTTAGTTTCCTAGGCTTAACTGCAGTAGATTTCAGTGCACGAAGGTCTTGGGGAAACTACTTGAGATTTTACATGAATTGTCAATTAAAAAATTCAGGACTGAAGTACATTGTACTCATTGTAAAATTAGAGAATTAATCAGCCATTTCTTTTCATTGAATAAAATAACAGGATTTTAAAGTTAAAATTGGGAATGATGTGCATATGATCACAACTTTTTGTTTTTTTGCAAAAGAATGCACATACATACCTGCCAACCCAAACTATTGGTGGCCTTACCAAGTGCCAGTTTGAATTGGTTGATAAGTAGGAATTGGACACAAATGTGGAGTGGGTCAGGAGTGTGTCAATCTTTGCCCTTCCAAATTGCAAATTCGAGATGCACCAAGCTACATGTCAAATGCATCATAATTGCCTCTAGGAGCTGAGAAGGATCATGACGAACAATAATCCTCTAAAACCATCCAAATTCAAATACTATGTAGAAAGATCTATACATACTTTCTGAACATGAAGATAAAAGACAAAATTCAATAATTTCTTATTTCTTCTTGTGTTTCCTGCAACTCAAAAAACCAAGTGTAAAGCTTGTACAAGGAAAAAGTACAGAAGGGTGGACCAGAAGTAGCATATCAAAGTCGCTTTTGAAAATCTCTCTTTTAAAAAAAATTTAATGTATTCTTAAGTTTAGTGAATTGATTCACCACTCAAATTGATTCAAATGATCTTAAAGCTAACAAATGTTTTCCAAATCCAAGTTGGGGTTGTCATTTTAAAACATTTTTATTAAAAAATGGTTTTGAAAAGCATCAATCTTAATAATTTTTTGAAAAAATCCATTTTGAAATTTTATGAATGGAATATTATCCAATATTTTCACAAATATGATATTTTCTTTATTTTTTCACCTTAAATTTTATCAATTTTTTAAATGTTATGTTCCAAAATTTCAAAAACATTGTACAAACACATTGGGAAATAAAAAGTCATATTCAAATTTAAATGGATTAGTACAGTACTTGCTAAAGTGCATATTAAAGTTGTTTATATAATATTATTTTAAATATATTGGTATACATATCTTGAAATTTTGAAATCAATCAAATGAATAAGAAATATTCAAAAGCATTTTGAAAACAACTATAAGTAGTGCTTTTGAACAACCTTTAAATAGAAAAGAATTATTATAATTTCTTGACTTTTTTAAAATAACATATTTTTTGCAAACTTTTAACACAAACTTTAACATAATAATATAATACATTTTTTGAAAAGTTGAAGATATTAAAAATATATTTTTTAATCTTAATATCATGTATTCGACTACAAACATCATAAACACATTTATGAAGATATATTTTATATTTGGTGATTCACAAGTTCCAACATTCAATGTACAACAATTTTGTGGTAGGTTTTGTTGTTAATTTACATTTAATTTCATTCAACCTTGACAAAGTACAATTTCATTGTCTATTTTATTTGCTTACACCCAAACCTTGAGATGACATTCAGTATAAAGTTTGAAATCTATATGCATCAAACGATTATTTTTAGAAGGGATATTAGATAAGTGTTTAACTTATTTTTTATCACCCTATTATTATCTAATTTTTAAAAATATACATATTAAAGCCACCTTATATTACTATACTATATTATGTCAGATTATTACATACCCTATATTATAATCAAATTGATTATTTAAATTGAACAATCCTAATTTTTAATTAATTAACTTATAATTTTTACTCAACAACCAATATATTGCACTTTATATTTTTACTCACATGTTTTTTACTTTTTTTTACTAGTGTCCCCCCTCATGACCCAAACACCATATTTTAAAACATGGCTAACAATTAACAAGGAATCATTCAATGCATTTACACTAAACAAATTTAAACCAAGTTCAAAGAAATAATGTTGTGGAAACAGCCAATTGGTGTGCCATCCCACATGAGTTTTCATCACCTTGCACCTTCAAAAAACTAGGGGATAGGCCATTATGGAAGTTCAAGATTGTTTATTTGTTCAGGAACAAATAAATAAGCTAAAGGAAATTGGATCACCACATCATGATTCTATCATTAATTTTTACATAGCCCAAATTTCAAAAATTAAAAAATATATACTAACTTATTAATCATCCTTGTGAGTAAAGGAGGTTGTTTTAACAAAGTGGTTTTATTTGGTTAGGACAAGGAGTTAATGAAGGCTTGGTGGTTCACTTTTTTGCAATACACATTTTGTTTGTTTTGGTTCTAAAACCTCATAACATAAAAGAATTTTTTAAATTTTTTTCCCATGGAAACAAATCAAATGCTTGTCATATGTCATAACTTGGTGGGTGCCAAACATGGTATTCACCATAAAAAATTGAAATGTTTGTTAACATGTTTTTAAAACTAAATCTAAGCATTTCATGCATGAAGCTTCTTTAGTCACACATAATCACCTTACTTTTTTCATCATTTCTCACTATTTTAAACCTAAAAATTAAAACAAATATATGGTGTCAAAATTCAATGAAAAGATAAATTTTAAATTAATTTTATGTGGTTTAAATATGTGGATATTAAAATTTTGTATAGTAATAGCTCCTTCACATAATACCGCCAAAAATACCCTCTTTGACACATGTAGTGAAAATTATTGCTTTGTATTTGGGTGCAAAATGTATATTTTTCAAAATCAAACATTTTGAACATCAATTTTGTTTCCACAAGTAAATAATAATATCTATTTTCTTTCCTTCATGTTCCATGGAAAACTAGAATCAATTCTCAATTGAACCATTGAATAATTGAGTAAATAAATCATTTTTCTTCAAATCATTTAAAGGTTTTTAAATCATAAAGGACTAGTGGGTGAATGCAAGTTAGAATGACTCACTTTTGATGTAACAATGATGATTTTTGTTGGGTGCATTGTGTTCAAAATATGCTTATGATGAATAACATACCCTTAAATTTATCAATCAAAAAATGGTGAACTAGATTAACAACTTGATTGTTTTTTAAAAAATATAATTATTTCTGGAAAATAATGTGTATTATCAATTTTTGAAGTTATAAAATATGGGTTAGTCATTTAGTACCTAGAGAGTTTGGAACATTAAAAAAAGTTGAAATTTTGATATTGAATTTCATTCCAATTTTTTTTAATAACTAAATATATGTTGAGGAATCAAACAATATTTAGTCATATTTGACACCTTTTTTAAATTTAAAACCTTAACAAAGCTTTTATTATCTTCCTAAATCCAAGTTATAATATTGTATGCAACTCAAATGCACTATGAAAGTTATAAAAAAGGTTTTCAAATAAATGAAGCTAACATTTTTTTTTCCAAACTTGAAGTTATTCAATTGAAGATAAACTTTACAATTTAGACAAAACAATTGTTGTAATACGTAACAAAATGATTAAGGATTTAATGCCTTTTCTTGTTTTGGGTCAACTCGGCATGATATTAAAATTTGAATGTGTTCATGATGTAAATTCATATACCTATGTTTGGTGCTTGATAATTTTGGATGAAAGAACTATTTATCACCACTTGCAATGGTTTTGACCTTGAGTTGAATTATTTACATCACTTGGCATGACATTCCCCAATCTTCCCATTCATTATAAAAGGTGTGGGCTTAAGAATGTATACCTAAGGTTGTTCATAAGAGTGGAAACATTTTTATCATACAATATATTATGCCACTATTTGTGAAGGTGAATATTGGTTTAAGGTTTGCATGTTCAAATGTTTAACTATCATTAACAAAAAATAAATTTAAACAACATTATTTTTACAAATGCTTATAGTCATTTTTGAAAAGTTACCATGTATGAATTTAATTTTCTCATGTTCAAAAATTTGAATTGGTCATGTCAATAATAATAAGCAAACCATGTAAATTTGGATGTAATTGATCCTTTTTTTTTAAATTGCATGTTTTATTGATTTTGTGGCAATATAATGCCACAAATATGACTTTGTTATGCAAAATAATATTTTAAAATTAAGGTGATGTATGAATAATCTCGTGTTTAATTGTTTGGGAGTTGGTCAAAACTAGGTATTCCCACAAAGTAGTAGTTTAATTAAGTTTATTTCTCATATTTTATAGACATCATTGCCATGAGAAAACCAAATCAAGATTAGATTTGTGATGACTTTAAGAAGTTAGTAACTCAAAGGTAATTCATGAATCCATTTAACTATGGTGAAATTAGAATGTTCTTTTAATTTGTTATCAGTTTAATGTTTGAAAGCAAAACCATTTATTGACAAGTTATTCAATTATATGATATCAATGTCATGTATAAAAAAGATATGTATATGTTAAGTCTACATTTTAATTCTTTTGGGACTTATTCATGGTTGGGCTTCCCAAAGGGATTGTAATGATTATTTAAGGGAAAAAGGATTGCATAGCCCAATTCAAGGGTTTGCATAATATTTACTACATTACAATTAAAGTGGTTTAATACATTGGATATTATACAAATTTCTTTTTGAGTTTTTCTACATAATTATATCAATTGTAGTAATTGCAATTGTTTTTAAAGGAATCAATAGGAATGCATTAAATAATGAAAATTTGACTTCAATTTTTTTTTTGGTGATTATTAAACAATGCTTACATATATGTTTAGCAATTTTCAGTTGATGAATTTGATTAGATTATTAACAACATGTGGGTTTTGAAAATCAAAAAGTTAATTTTTTGAGGCTACATAGAAAAGGCACATACTTTGTGACCATTTTTTTTAAAAAATTATTCATTGGGTTTGGAATTTGTAGCCAAAATGTAGGTCACATGTGCAAGAAATAATTCTGCAAAACAAATATTAATCAAAATGATTTAAGATGTACCAAAGAGGCTATCACACTATAATCCTTTAGTACTCTTTTTAGTTAATTTGGGCCTTTTATTTCACTATACACATGGACACAAAAGTGGATGATATAGATGATTTTAGATATTTAGTGATATAAATTATCACATTTTAACATATTTGACATTTTTTATTCATTAGGATTGATGTGAATCAAAATTTAAGAAACATCAATCGATACCAAAATATATATATTATTTTATCTTGCTTGGTACACTTCAAAATATTTGTTCATAAAAACTTATTTATGCATTTTTTGCATTTTATTTTGAACCAAAGTATTGATGCACAAAAATTCTATAATTTTGTGAGGTGTGAGAAAACCTGCTGGACCATGATATAAATTATCTCAATTTGAACTATTTAATTTTTTTATAGTATCTTCTATAAATTTTAATTTTGGTGGATAGTGGAAATAATGTCCTAGAGTCCTTATCTTGAATGAACCCCTTTTTATTAAAAGTGATATCCTCATGATAAATCATCTATGTCAATATCTCCAGCTTAGAAATCATTCAAGATGACTCTATAGACTTTAACCTATAGAAGGGAAGTCATTTGTGTTTGTACATGTAGAGGTTTAATGTGATAATTGGTGTGTAGGTAGTTCTTATAGGTTTTGGCACTAAACTTATAACATTTGGCATATCACCCCATGTTTCCATGTAACGCAACTAATATTGCCCCTCATGTATGAAGACATAATCCTTTAATAATATTGCTTCAATAAGACATAATCAGAAATATGCATTTCTGGATATGCTAAATTTTTTTTAAAATATCCAGCATTTATCAAGTCACCAGTGACAATGTGGATTATAATTTTTGTATTTGTCAATTATAATTTTTGGGTGTGGCCCATAATTAGATCAAGCATCCAAAACTTTCATGCACTTTTACATTTTCTAAATTGTCTTTGTTGAGGTTTGTTATTAGTGAAAACAATGTTCAACCTTAATCTTTCTTCCTAAGGTGTTTGATTCTATGCTCAACTACAGATTTGATAGTTGATAGAGCAAAAGATGAGAAAAGCAAAAAATACGGGGGCTCATTTTGGTGGATTCCAATGAAGGGTGCAAAAATACAATGACAAGGCCACTTTTGCTACCTCTGTTGTTTAATTTGTTGCAACTGATATTTGCATGTAGAGATGCAAGTTCTAATGCTTAACTTGTAAATTGATTTTCTTGTCATCCTTCTGTGAAAATTGTACACAATGTACCCAATTGTTGGTACCTAACAAAAAAAGGTTAGATCACATGAAGTAGCTTGACAATCACTACCAACGATTGCACATGAAGAATGTCTTTATTTGTCATCTACATTGTTCATGCTCAAAATAGTGAGGTCATTAGTTCCTCATTAGTAAAGTACAAAATACCTATGTATATCAACAACAACAAAAAGCATATTGGATCCTATCTAAAGTTGGCATGACCGATGCCTATTTGGAATGTCAAAAGTCTTGCTTAATTCAATATTTCTTTACAAGATGACTATATTGATAGACGATCTTAACTTTTAACCAAACTCTCTTTTATACCATCATTATTTAAAATTACATGCAATTTAGTATAAATTTTCACATCACAATTTGATACGTTCTCTTCATCATGATCCCACTCATTCAAAAAATAAATCAAAATGACTATTGATATTGACTTTTATATTTTAAATGAAATTCAAATGTACATAAGTTTAGAACATGTTGACAAAATAGCATATTGGGATATTAAATCCATATCATATATGCATTTCAAAACATCACATATACATGAGATTTGGAATATAATTGTATGTATTATTGTGTACTTGAATGGATGCACATTTAATCATTCACAAGGTTTATAAGCTACATGTCTCTAAATTCATCTATTGCGTTTCTTTCTTGGTCCAATATGTGCCCACATATTTATGCAAAAATTACCAAGAAATTTGTGACCTAAGTCATAAATCATAGCACTTTTTTGGAAAAAACACTTCAAAACCTTTGTCAAGTTCATGAATTTTTCCCAAAGATAAATGTTAAAGAAAATCGATTATTATATATTTATTGGATACTGTACCCATGATTGATGTTTAGCACAAAATAATTTGTGAAAGGCCTGGTCAAAAAGTAAAAGGTTATAGTTTAAAGATTTGTAAAATACCTTTGCATGTCATTCATGTTAATTTAAAAACCTTTTGGATCTTTTACAACATAAACCAAAGGGACCCAAAGTTGTTGGCTTTACCTGGGCTTCACCTCATGGTGTAGGAATAAAATCATAGATAGACCTGAAACTTAGCCCTAATACATGGATGAAGATTTTAAGATACATTGACATGCATTTGTGATCTCTTGACATGTGTAATGGTAGCAACAACTGGGAAATGCACTGTATTCAATGCTTAGAATTGAATATGTGGTGTTAGGTAGGCCAAGAATTGAAGGGAGGATCATAAGTTTGTAACAACTTACAGAGTGGGTGCTTGCATAACTCAAAAGATTGAAGCTTTTAAGAAACATTTGACGTTTGTTCTTCTTCTAAACTTACATGATCAATTTCCAAAAGCAAAACATATCTTAATGTTCTTGTAGTTCATTAATGTAGTATCAATAGTTTGATACATAACTATCCATGCTTTAGAGTAAATGTAAAAGACTTGATTCTAATATTGGGCTTCACAATTTCCTATATGGTTGTAAAATAATATCAGATTGGTCTTTTCCATTGCATGTATGATCGTGATGGGTCGACATGTATTGCTAGTCCCAGATATGAAATAATTAATATTCCATGCATTTATAAATGTTAATTATTTCATATCTTGCATCAACTTGAAATTGAAAATTCCATGGATTATATTCAAGCACTTTTTTTTATACAAATCTCATCAAAAGGGTGACATTTCTTTCATGCATAAATATTAAGTACCTACTATACAAAAATTATATTTAGAGAACAAATGAGTGCAAATTAAGCATTCTTTTTTCTTTGTTCCATGCACTATGGTGAGTTTGAACAAGCTTAAATTGTTATGTACACATGGTTGGCCTACAACATTTGCTGATGAGAGATTAGTGCTGATCCAAAAGAACAACCCGGGGAAGATCGTTTTTAGATTAGCACTGGTCTCTTGAAAGGTCATAAGCAAGAAAATAAATAGTTCAAATCCAACAAAAAAAAAAAGTTAAATAAAAAATGATCTCCTCGCATTAATCCCTTTCAAATTATCATTGATCATAATAAACCATGATTTCAAAGACATAAGAAAAGGTTTGACACCCACTAATGTAAATTCAGCCAAACTTCATTCTAAGAAACCGCTACAATAATAATGAAGAGATAAAACCATTGAGAGATGTTATCATATCTTATGTTTGATGATGATGAACTTATGGACCAGCTTTGTCTGACTACTAAGAGTAGGTCTGCCAGCAGCAAAATAGCCTGTGTTTTATACTTTGGATGAAGTACAGCTTTCAAATAGTGTGCAAATATGTTTGGACCAGACTTTTTTTTCACTGACTAGATTTCTCTGAAAATAAAAGAAGAAAACAATTTAATTTGAAAATGAAGTCATTCTTGGGATTTCCAATCGTCATATTTTTGAATTGAAAATTAAGAAAAGTCAACAGATTGCTGTACATGCTGGGTTCAAGTACGTAGCCAGAATATAGAAGGATGTTTATTTTTTAAAATGCACATAGCTTGTTTATGACCACATTTGGCTAAATCTTCTTATAGTTGATCATCACATTGGTTACATCCGCAAACTCAAAATTGGTTTTGTCTAGGCAAAGGGAAAAAATTAACACTCTATGCTGGATATGAGAGACACTGGTATAGGCCCAAATAGGAGTAATGGGACCTAGGGCCAGAGATGCTGTAAGGATTAAGCATACAGTTCCATGCAATTAAGTGAGTTGGTGTTCAGAAAACTGATGGAAACTCCATGCCTTTTTTGTTCTGTTATTTTTGCTAACCTAGAGAGAGAGAGAGAGATGCAACTTTGGTGGGGTAGTTAAAAATCAAGACTGCACTACCCAACAACACAAAATCCATAACTAATATCGTGTACATATATATATATATATATATATATATAAGGCCACGGAAGAGAGGGCTCCTCGAATTTAGGG
>Ga0209611_10000526_pt1 | contig 57853 bp, 45 predicted proteins | sample S1TSphgellanicum_3_FD_187693 | JGI IMG/M metagenome (GOLD analysis project Ga0209611, IMG submission 187693) | Host-associated microbial communities from peat moss isolated from Minnesota, USA - S1T2_Fc - Sphagnum magellanicum MG (SPAdes) (version 2) | ecosystem: Host-associated > Plants > Peat...
TCACATGGTTCACCATGTGATTCCACAATTAATCACAAGCAAACAACATCACATGGTTCACCATGTGATTCCACAATTAATCACAAGCAAACAACATCACATGGTTTCCCCATGTGATTGGTTCACCATGTGATTCCACAATTAATCACAAGCAAACAACATCATATGGTGCACATGACATAAGTTAATGCATTATGGAATCCTACATCCAACTTACCCCATTAAACAATTACCTAAGTAATTGTGTAATCAAGTTATACCAAGTTATAGGGCCAACCACACATGGGAAGGTGAGTGGAGTAACATATTTTAAGGCATATAAAAATGCTCAACATCATCTAGTACCCATGTCTCCAGTACTTACTTCACTTTCCATGAAATGGTACATGGTATCATGATTTGAAATTTTGTCATATAGAAGGCTATTGGACGCATCCCACAATAGTTATCATGTTTGTAAATGTCTTTCATTTTGTACTCATATTTTACGACCTTGTTAGATTGCTGAATGTTTCCAACTTTCAAATTTTAACCCTAAGTAGTTGGTATATATTTAATGGCGTATATTGTTCCCAAGACATATAATATTTATTAGTGTTGGGTAAAGCCTCCAGGTGGGGGCATTCCTGGAATAAGGGGCCATATGATAAGGCAATCAAAAAACTAATGTCAAAGAAAAATGAGAGAAAAAGAAGTTTTCAAATAGTCATCCTTATCCAAAGGATTCCATCATGAGCAAGTGCACTACAAGATGTGAGAATCTGTGTTTTTCCGAGTGACTTAAAATAGCCAAAATGTTATGGTAAAAATAAAGGTCCAAAAAATAATAAGGAAAACAAGTGAGATATATATAGGTCCAAAAAATATTAAGGAAAACAATTGATATATATATATATTTATATTCTCGATTCCACTGAATTTCATGCAATGGTAACCACTAGGTACATGATAATACGAGAAGATGGATTGCCACATGAAAACTCATGTCATGCAAATACACTCATCATTTTGCTAATATTTCATGGCAAGGTTGGGGTTTATTAGCTACTCTATGACTAGCATATGTAGTCACCGGCAGCTGTCAAAACACTTAACATTTTGTCTTTGAGTTGTTTGAACTTTGTGCCTATGCAATGAGAAATTTGAACCAAGGTCTTGTATTTTTTATTCATGTCAATATTGTATTGGTGCTTTTTAACCAAGCCTCAGCCCTTTAAGACTTCTTAACCTTTAGTTCTGATCTTTTAAAACGATTTGAATGTGTGTGGACATTCAAAGATTTAACAAGAATGGGAACATTCAATCAGGCGGACGACATCCTCTATGCATTAGGCTGCCACATTGACCCATTTGATATTTTTTTGCAATGAAATTTATGAGGACTCTCACCGTATTTACATTTCATTTTTCTTCTCATAGCCAGTACTTGCTATTTTGATGAGCCAAGCCAACATGAACCAAACTGATATGTTTTGACTTTTCTTCATCCAATTTTAATGAGCCAAACTGGCTTGAATGATGAGCTAAGGGGCATTTTGCATTCCAGCTTACTAAAACAACCATGCTACCAGAATATCAGTTTCCCTACCCAAAACCCCTAAAGCACTAGTGGAAATTTTCTAGTGTTAGATAAATTTTATGGAACATAATTTCCCTCCCAAGGATTGGGAATTCCTCTAGGTGGGTTTTTGTGTTTTCGAGAAGGTTCTTTCATTTTTTTAATTTCCCATTCCTTAGATTGAAAAGAAAGTTTTAGATCATTTGACCAAACCTCCACGCCACAACATTGTATTTCAATGCAAAGAAGACCATGGAGTCACAAGCTGTAAGCATGGCAATTGTTGAGAGCAAAAAACCAACTCTGAAAGCTCGTGGAAAATGGAACATTGGAAGAGGAAAAAAATGCCAAGTGCAATTTTCACTCCAAATTATTAAAGCTGAAGCTACTTCCCACAAAAACAAGAAGAACCTTGTTCTGCATTAGCAAAGCTTTGCACTGAATTGCTCTGCTGGACTCCAACAAAGCTTGGGTGCAAGAAGAGCACTGCTCTGCTCTAGTACAACTTTGTGCTGCAATCGCTCTGCTAATCTCAGAGTTAGTTTCCGACCATTTCTTTACATTGGGTGAAGCTCTTGGATGAGGGAATTACAGAATGGGTGACACCCTTAGGTCACACCATCACAAGGCACATCTTAAACAGGCCCTTATTCTGGTAATTCCCACATCCCTGAGCTTTTCCTTACAGATTCAATCAGTGTTTCTTTGTTGGCTAATTTTCACACTGTATTGACACACAAAAAAAACCATTGCATATCTGACAAAGGATTTTAAAGAAAAAATGCACCAAAGTTGCAAGATTTTGGGAAAATGTTATTTGGATTCGTCATATTTAGACAGTAAGTTCCAGCAAAGTGGCCAAAACGTAGAGGATTCTTAAAATTTTCTACTTTCCTCTCAGACCTGTGGCCAAATCTGTCCAATTCCTGTTGTGGATGATGGCCACCCTCAGCATACATTTTCAAGCTGCCCTGCCTGGCGAAGTGCTTAATCTCCTTGGGACATAGTACCCAAGGATGGCCAATGTGGTTTCATCGCAAAGAAAAAAAACACCCTGCATTCATTCCTTAAGATTTCAGAATTTTCACTTAAAAGTCAAAAAGGGGATGTTTTATTGTTGCATTTGATATATGTATCCCCGGCAACAAAACACAAAGACATTTCTTTGACACAAAGATTTTTTTCATGGACCCACCCTTTTCACCACACCTACCAGCTAGGAAGGAAGCAAGAAAGAAATTGAACCAATCCACAAGGCTTCCACACTCCAACAGTTCACCATTCCTTCTCACAACAAGTCAAACTTAGCCTGTTCCAAAAAGTTAATCAAAGACTTTGCTTGCCATTCCAAATTGTCAAATATGAGTTACATCCTTCATCAGACACCTCCTCCAACCTCTTCCCACCCCCACAAAAGCAATGAGGCTAAGCCATTAGGCCCTTTAAGTTTATCAAGTCAATAGCAAACTTTGCCCCTCAGCTGGGAGGTCGAAATTTTATTAGTCTTATTCAACCAGACAAGATGGTTACCATACGAGCACCATCTTCCAATCTCTAGGAATACATGTCTTCTGTACCCATGATAACACTAAGTCTATGACAAATTTCATCCCTCACCCTCTTCAAATTCTTCCATCATACTGTTCCTTAATCAGTAATCAACAAATACACAAGATATCTATTCATACATTGGGTTTCTAGTGAGGATCACCATTTTCAACTGAATTTACTGTTTGCTTCAAATTAAACTTGATAAGAAAGGCATTGATCAAATAGGTGCAACAAGTTCAATACATCACCAGCACCAACTCGTGCTGTTAGGGTCTCTTTCTGTTGCCCCACTATGGACTAGGCAACCAGCGGTAAGCAGTGAAAACAGGCAAGTTACCGTGAATAAGTAGGTAGTCAAGGCACCAGAGCAGTGAGACTATTCACAGTAACCAGCACTCTTGAGTTGATTACCAGACATAACTGTTTGTATGAGAGCATCAAGTTTACTAGCTATTGGACATAGAGGAGGCCGAGTTATGAGATTCAACAAACTAGTCACCAGGATTGTGCAGAAGGCACTTGGATTCATGATATAACTAGGGACCTCTCATCCTATGGTGTATTGTGACGTTATGAACAATCACTTATGATCACAGATTTTGCTACAACAGTAACTTTTCATCGCATAATTTCAACTGTACCTAGAACCACCTGGCTTCTCTGCAGATCTATGGAACTAATTTTTACCTTGGATCAAAAGAGGTTGGAATATGGGAAAAGACAATGGATGAACCAGAACTTAGAACCTTGTTGCAATCATTTTTTCATATGATAGTTTTTTGAGGGAAATATGAAGCAACTTTACATTCTAGACAACTGGCGTAACCAACCTTGGAATTGATCTCTTACTAGTACCAGAACCTGGTTTCTATTCTTTTCTACAGTGGTGCCAGTTTTCTGGGTAAGGCAGAAATACCCTTCAAAAGACTAAACAAGCAAGCTGTGCTTTAGTAGAGTGGCCATTTTTCACATTTTTCTCAGTTCTATATAACAATCATATTTACATTATTTCCAACCTTGAACAATGTCATGTGGGTGGAACCAGACCAAGTTTTCAAACCAGACACAGAATAGAATCGTTCTTTGAGAAACCGAGCCAATACTAGAATCAGACTTTACATGTTTGAAGAACCAGGCTTGAAACCTCAATTCAATCAATGTCAGAAATGTAGCCATACCCAAAGCCTAAAGCAAAGAGTAAATATTACTTGTTCTTACAGATTTACCATTGTATCACAATAGTGGGCATCATGTTTCCATTCACAATAATCAGGGGCACTAGAGTGTGCAAGGAGAGGGTATCAACCCAGAGATGGAGTAGGGTTAGGGTTGTCATCTTCAGGTTGCAAATCTGTTCTTTCACTTTTTCTTCCTTTTTTTGCTTCTGCATGTAAAATGCAATGTAGTGGTAAGTACTTACTTTCTTCACACCGCAGTTCTATTATTATTTTGTTTCAAGAGTTTTTCTCTGTCAGAGCCCTCATATAAGAGGATTCTAGGATCTGCACCCTTTTCCTGTTTTGGCTTATCTTCTGGCATCATAACAGTCACAAACTTGCACTTGCACATTATCAATTGATTAGTTCTTGCAAGTTACTACCCCCAAAAAAGGGAGCAGACTTCATCATTTGTTTTTTTTCCCAAGTGGACATTGCTACAAGGTGTTTCAGCTTTGTCACCAGGGGTCATCGTAATTGTTATCATCAATATTGCAACGCTGCAAGGTCCAATTCCCTTGTTAGTGTTGCAAATGTAGTTGTAACTTCTTGTTAGTGTAGCATTACAATTTGGGTCTGATGCTGAGCATCTTCCTCCTAACATTTATCAAGGATCGGTCAGAGAAAACAAAAGGCAGCATAGATGGGTTTTTGTCTCTTCACATTCTATGATCCTGCTCCTTCATAAAGTGCATGCAGTTTGTACTTAGGTTGCATAATTACACCTCAGAAAACATAACAGGTATGGTTTTCCTTCATTTGCTTGAGAAGCTGATTCCACCTTCATTCACCCCAATCAGTCAATATAAATGTATAACACCCTTGATGCAGTGGAACTGAATTCAAACAGGCAGGACTATGCTGTCTTCAAAAATGACAAATCAATGCAGACCACTGTAAGGGACCCAAATGCAAAGCAGGACTAAAAGAATAAGAAAAAAAGAATAGGAAAGAGAGGATTCTTAAGCTGCCTTTTTGTTTGCTTTACTCTTCCTTTGCAGACTCCTCCTGAGTTGCCCTTTTTGCTCTTCTTTTGACAGACCCATCCTTGACCACTTCTGCCTTTCTGTCACTCTCTCCATTAACAGCAGCAGCAGCATTTCCCTTCTGGACAGGTCGTTTTGGTGCAAATAACAGATTGAAGGCCCAAACAGACACCACTGTGCCCACCATAGGCCCAATCCAGTACACTGCAAAATGCTCCCATGATGTATGTTCATTGCTCACAAATGCCCATGCAAAGGCCTGCCCCATCACCCATCCAAAGTCACCAAAATCATCAGTATTTCTGGCTGTGTTTTTTCAAAGCATATCACCTCATAACGGGCTGTCATTAGCAGTAGAGGAGAAATCTTCAATCTACAACTTTCAGTCTGAAGTTGAACCACAGAAAGAAATCTGGCTAAAAGAATAATCAACTGCCTCATCAGAAGCCATCAGTGTCACTCAAGGAAACTATGACAGAATCCTTGAAAGATATGCAAACAGAACATGAACTGCCAATTACTAATCAAAACTATTCTCAATGAATCTCTTGCAGATGGTTGTAGGGTTCTACTAGAGTTGTCTGGATGAAACCCTAACCACCATAAGCCTGCAACATGACAACAACATGAAATAGAGTGAAAAGGAAAAAAAAAAGAAGCTCTTACATTAGCTGGGTTCATTGCAGGACCCGTGTATGCTCCTCCTGCCATCACCAGGATTATGGTAGCCACAACAATTATTCCTGTCTTTACACTTGGGCTACGTGGACCTCTCAAAATGGCCCACAACACTGTGAGAGTGAGTGCAAAAGTCAACACCGCTTCTGCTAGCAACCCTGTTGAGAGAGGCACTTTCAGCTTGGGGCCACCCAACGTATGTGAGTAACTTTTGGGCATCACCTCCAGTATAGCCAATGCTCCAGCCACAGCCCCAATCATCTGCACTCATGCATTATACCTCTAATGAGAATCAAGAAATCTCCATACCCATCTAACAAATTTCCACTAGCATTTTAGGCATCAATCAATCACCCACATACTTTTGGTTTTCCATGTAAGGCTCCAAATACTTCAAACATTGCAATTCAGCTCTCTCTGTGTATATTCTTCTGCAACTGGACCTTGTCACTTTCAATGTCATAAGAGCTACTACTAACATGGTTCACGTGATCAATCCTGCAAAGTTGCAAAGAATTGGCAAAAATTCTTCTGGAAAGATACGCTGCAAGTCCAGAAGATCCACAGAGGATACACATATTGTATACATATGTATCATCAAAATGGGTACCATACCTGGGCTGGCATGCGAATACCAAGAGAGAAAAGGGTGTCCTTGCTGACTCCAGCATAGGCAAAAGCCACCAGCGAAGTGGGGTTCCAGCTTGCACCTCCAAGTGCCTTTCCCAGCGCAGAAAACACAAAGATCAGGAGCGTAACGAGTGCCAGGACCACGTACAGCTTCCCCGAACCTCCTTGAAGTCCAATAATTGGTGCCAGTGCCGATGACACAGCCCCTAATGAGGCCATGGAAAACACCCAAAGGAATGTAATGGAGGCATCCGCCGCAGCTCTCGTTGCCAAACCCATCCCTCCTACTACTACAACAAAAAACAAAAGAGAGAAAAACCCAACACCACCACCACCCCAACTCTTCCCTCCTCCTCCTCTTCCCCCGACCCAAGACCTCAAATCCCCAAAAAAGAGCCCCAAAGTTCCAAATCACGTTAATAATCCTTTAAAAGAATCACTACCCAAAAAAGGAAAAAAAAACACAATAACAACTACCACCCAACTAACCAACCAACAAGAATGTGATGAGCTCTCTCTCTCTCTGTGACCTAATTTCCTCCAAATGAGACCAAGAAGGGCTCAAAAGATTTTGCTTTTCCGTGTGACAAGGGGAAGATCACCAACATCGACCGGCAACCACAATGCTGCAATTAAATGGGTGGCGAGATGTTTTCCTTTTTTGGTTGGGCAAGGACAAGAAGATCAAGAATAGAGCTTAAAGCTCATAGTAAACGAACGATGTTAAGGTGACAAACGAAGAATCTTGAGGTCGTAAACAGTCGCAAAACTCTCACCCAGGACTTCGAAAACGGAAACTTTGGAGTGTCGAAAGCAAGAAAGTCTGGGCCTCTGTGTCTCTTTTTCTGTGTCTCTGAATTTGGACTCATTTTCCCGAACTCGGGTCCTATATCCGCCCACTTTGAACCAGGTCCATTTAGAACTGGACCACCCCCCCTCATTACTCTCTCTCTCTATCTTTCTCTCTCTCTCTTTTGTCTTTTTTATCTGGCCCAACCTTCTTTTGTCTTTTGGGCTTTTTCTCTCTTTTCATTCATTTATTTGTGTCAGGTAAAGCCCAAGGGTGGTAAACTAAGTACCTTCTAAAATATGTGTTAGCATACTAATGTGATTATTTATATTACAAGATAAAATTGTTTAAAAAATAACCCTATCTTTTGGCCCTTTTTCCATCTTGAAAACTCTTTTCATCACTAAATGTTGATTTTTTTTTGCCAAGTGAGTAAATTTCACTTAAATTGGGTTTTGCATGTTGAATTTAAATATTTATTACACTGGATTCCAAATATTTGTTAAGTAGTTATAATAATAGTGACAACATCAATGAAAGGTAATTTAGCAATGAAGGCAAATTTAAAACTGAAGTTAAATTTTAGATTATCACCAACATTGGGGAAAGAAAGTTTTAGGTCATGTTTATTATGCTAGTGTTTTCTTTTTCAGTGTTGGGTTTTGATCTCACCTTGAGTTCAGCCCTTTTATGAGAAAACTGCAAACTTTTGATGCTGAATCCTTTTTCTTTTGAGGTTTACTTTATTGTACTAACCAGAGTTTGAAAGTTACCTTGATGCTATTATGGAACATGCCAAGTAGGGTTTACCCTGAACTATTGATTCACATCAGAATTAGAACTAACAAGGGGTGTGTCAGACTGTGGTCTTGCCATTTACACTAAAAAGTATTATCTTTAAGGCAAAAGAAGAATTATGGAAACTCAAATATTTCACCATGCGAAAATATAATCTTTCAAAAAACCCTCTAAAAGAAACCAAAATCCTTCAAGATATTATAAACTCTATAACTAATCTCAAGTTTCAATACAAGCCAAAATATCATCTTTCAAAAATCCTCATACAAAAATAGACCTATTATTACCTAGGAGCCAAAATCCCTTAAGCTACTATACTCTTATAATGAATCTAAACACAATATCCCTGCCTTGGTAGGCAAGGCCAATAATACCTTCATACTTCTGCTGGATAGTAGCACAAGACTGGAGTGTTCAAGATTTATTACTACTGTGTTTGAGTTTCATGATTGTGAGTGAGATCATTAATAGAGATGATCTTTGCCCAACAATCCTTCATGCCATAGCCATAGCCTTAAAACCCCAAACCCTAAACCTTGGAGATCAAGGAAGCAGGTGGAAGATTTGGGAAAAGTGATCAGGAAGGAAGGGGATCTGATGATGATGATGGTGTGTTTTTGGTGCTTGTAATAACAGTAAGACATACTGTCCCTATTGTGCACGAGTGAAGCAGTTGTTGAAGAGCTTGGGTGCCACAGGCAAAATTATTGAGCTCAACAATGAAAGTAAGTTAGTTTTTTGCTCTTGATAATCTCCACAGCCCCTGTTTCGAATGCAAGATATGAACTGAGAAGCTTGTAGTGATCATACACATTTTTGTGAAGCTGTTTTATCTTCAGTTCTAGAGTCTAAGTTCTTTCTTTGTGGGCTAAGGGTTTGGGGTTTAGATGTGAGTGGACTTTCTTGTGGTGCTTTTGATTGAAAGACTTGGAAGTCAGTAAGAGGGCTGTGATTGGATGTAGCATCATCATGCACACAAGTGCTAATCATGTTCTATCTATCTGTTGGTGATGCAGATGATGGAGGTGCAATGCAGGCAGCTCTAGTAGAAATCTCAAAACAGCACACTGTGCAGCTCTAGTAGAAATCTCAATACAGCACACTGTGCCCAATATCTTCATCAAGGGCAAACACCTTGGAGGTTGTGATGGTTAGTAGTACCCTTAGACTCTTTGAAAGGATAATAATGACAAACACATTGTTGTCTCATCTCCATGTTGTACATGGTCTGTACACTGTGTTTGTTTTGTGGGAACAAACTCACCAGAATTATTGTACTACTGTTGTTTGTGGTAAACTGCAAATGAGGGAAGGCAGTTTGTATTCCTTGATTCTGAATAGTAGTCATTTGCAATGGACTTGTGTGTGTGTGTGTGTGTGTGTGTGTGTGGATACAGTTGCAGCATACGGAAATGGAACATTGTTGCCTTTGTTGAAGGATGTAGGTAGGTGCACTGATGAGTGTTGAAACATAGATGGAAGACTTTGGACTGAAAGATATGTCCTGACAATTTACAAGGATATCGCTGGCAGATGTAATGTACTGCCCTGGAAACTGCAGATTTCTTAGAGCACCAAGGCATTGGATTGTTGTTTCAGATATTGTGACTTTGATTGCAAATGGCTGGTTTTAGGAAAGAGATGATCACCACCAGAGTTTTAAAATTGTTGCAAATTGCAAAAAAGATAACCTAGACATTAATTCAAATTGTCCAGTTTTGCAGTTGTCATTCTGCAAACACTTGTGAAACCCAGCAGTAAAGAGGAAATGAACACAACATCCGTTCACAGTAGTGATTAGGCTCCTACCCTCTAAAGACTCTGTTATTAAAGAGGACAAGAGGGTTGATCAATAAAGACAAATTTCTTTTCAGAAGTTCAGCATCTGAACTCTTGGGAATGCTTTCATATGGAGTCTTGTAAGTGATTCCAAGAAACTTCCCTGGAAGTCAGTATTATCCTTTTGACACTAATCCTTATGAATGGCACTCCCCTTTCTCTAATTCCAATGATGTATAATCACCAACAATTTTGCTACAATTTTGCTTGCCTGTACTAAATGTACAAATTACCCTTCAAATGTATGTGATATAAGTGAGTCCATGCCTGAGAGTCCGTGTGTGAAGACTCTTCCATTTGTAGGGGCTTTCATTCATTTACCCTGACTGTTTTGTATCACCCTGTAAAAGATTGTTCCAGTTCTGTTCTGTTGTCACAAATGGTTCCAGAAGTAGACTGTCCTTTCCTCCCATCAAAATGTAATTTCAATACTGGAAATCATGTCATAGTGACCAATCTCACCCATAGATATACAGTAATTACAGAGCATGAAGTATTCTGCAGCAGGGCTTATTGTCAAACCTACATGGGATTATAATATCAAGATGACCCTGTACACGATGCAGCCATCAAAGCTTATAATTAACCCTGAGGCAGAATTTTTAAGTTTATAATCAAAGATTATATGCAGAAAGTGTCATGTCCTACCTAGCACCGAACAATATGCAGCCTCAAACTTGTACACAATAAGTCCTGAACAAACAACTACCTGTATAGTTGCTAACATAGTGTTTCATGTTCCAAAATCAAGCTCACCCAAACAGCAGGAATCCAAGCCTAAACTAAAAATCCAAGACATGAGAATACAACTGCACTTACTTGGTCATAAGCATGATTTGGAATCGCCAAATAAAAAAGACAAGACTTCTTGTGATTACACAAAATACAAAATACCTGCTCTTTGCAGGCTAGAGATTTGACAGTACATGCATTAGGTATAAAAAAAGATATTACCACAGAGGGAGGCATAAATGGCCAAGAGAAAATCAATGCTTGGCTTCAAAGAGAACTCATCAAATCAAGTACAATGATGTGTTTTACACAGCAATTCATAAGTCGAGAATAGATTCACATATATCAGTATCTCATGACCATGTTTGCAAGTAGCCACCAGGAAAATCCAAGTTCTAGTCATTTAGACAACTAGGTAGAAATTGGGAAGATCATACCAGAGAGGACAAAGGTTTGTAGATACAGATCCTGGAGGCAAAACAAAATAACGTCCAGAATCCAAAATAGAGGAATGCACATATTCATTGACAACAGAAGAATTAAAAATGCTAATATGTTCTTGGCAAAGAGCTACTATCTACCCCCCATTAATACAACTGTTCACTGTATGACCTATACACAACAAATACAAATCCTTACTCACTTTTAGCCTTCTTAACATATGAGTCCATGACTTCAGCCACCACAACCATGAAGAATTGCTCATTCGAAGTGGGTAGCATCTTCTCCTCAGCTTCCTCAAGCATCAACTCAATGGGTGACTTTTTGTCAAGTGTTTTCCGACACATCATGGATCCAACTGCAAAAGGTGTTAAACCTGCTGCTGCACCTTTCTTCAATAGCATGGTTGAGATACGGAGCACACGTGCACATGCAGAACGTAATGACCAACCATGTTCCCTCAGAAGTGCAATATCCTGCTCTGCATCCAATGATGCAATGTACTTCAAAGTGGATTCCTTGAATGGAGCATGTGCTTGAGGCCAGTATAGCCACTCAAAGGTGCAATCTTCAAACTGCAAAGATAGAGTTACACACATCAGAGGAGGAAGAAGAAAGTTCCATGGCAAAACCAAGTGCAAAATGAAAGTTTGTCCAGAAAATGCAAAATCAAACAGCATGAGGTAAATGAACAAGAATGCATCTTTTGCAAATCCATCTTGTTCACAATAATCGCAACAACTAGATATCTTTGTCAGGTTGTTCAGATGTGGGAATTTCTCACCTTTTCTGGCAGGCAGTACCCATGGTCAATTGGGACAAGCTTGATGGAGTTGTTAGTGTCTCGGCAAGCAAGGATGTTACTCCCATTGCGATCAGTGTTAGCAAGTCTCATGTCAAGAACAGCAATCTTATGCACCTCATCTACAGGGAAGTTAGCAGGACCCATGTCTTCACAGTTGCTAAATGCAGGCACAAACTGCTGCAAAGAGCCAAGCTTTGGCTTCCTGGGGAATTTCCAGCTGTCATCTGAAGAATAGTGGAAGGCCTCATGAGAGCAGCGCACCATCATGGTTGGAGGAACACCTGCTAACCCTGGCAGGTTCTTTCCCAGAGTCGATCGTCGTCCTTCAGCCGGGTGATCCAAAATGTATGCAGCCACTTCCCTGAAGGCACCTTCACCAATTCTTGTACCTTTCTTAAGGCCTTCACCTCTCGAAGCATCACAAAGGCCACGCGGATTATTCATGGCCAGAGGCTCCTCATCAACCGGCTTGAATATGGCAACATTCTCTTTCCCATACTCACACTTCAAAAAATAAGCACCTCCAGATCCATCCGATGACAACATAGGAGACTTCCCACTATGAAGACCAGCTCTAGCTCGGGCCAGTAAATCTGCTAGAACATCTGGAACATCGTATCTCAAAACACCGATCGCTGGCTCCAAAACATGACTGCTGTTGAGCTGAATCTCAGAGGAAACCAAGGCCAATAATGCGGATGTCGAATAGGGCAGAACTTCAGAACCCTGCTCATCCTCCACAAACTCACCCTCGAAAAACCCAACATCCTCTACTACATCTACTGAAAGCTCCACACCCTTCCACAGAGCTCGTGAGCAAACCTTCGCAGATTTGGGCACCAAAAGATGAACAAGCATACCATCTTGAAGACAAATGTCATTGGAGCTCAACCTCTTGTTGTCTTCCACAGTCTTTCCACGGAAAATCAATTGCTGCTGCTGCTCCTGCCGATGATGATCCAGGGGAGAATGGGAGTCTCCTCCTTTGCTAGCTGCTATGCGCTGTTTCAAGTCTCTCACATTCCTGATCCGTTCGACTTTGAAAAACTGTCTGCCGTCTGCAGTCTTCACAGTCACGTCCACCAAATCGGACAGGCGCAACACAAGGTGCACAACTTCGCCGTTGCACACACCGTAGTCTTTCACAAAACAGTCATCCCGGGTGAGTTCGCGACCTCTGTAGACGAGTCTTTGTTGTTTTGTGTAGAAGCCTCTGTACGCCTGGATCCGCAGCTTCACGGAAGCGATCGTATCGGAGCTCAGCACTCTCATAGGCATCACACTGTTGTTGGCGCCGAGCGTTGCAAGGTAGATTTGGATCGCTTCCACTGCGGGAAACATCATCCGAGTGCGGAACGTGATCGGTTCCGAAGGGTTCAACACAAGTCCTGTCGCCGCCATTGCTGCAACTATCTACAATGCTGTGTAAACAACGACTCTTCTTCTGTACAACAACAAAACCCCGATCTGCTGCTGCTGCTTCCGCGACCCCCCCACCTCTCATGCTACAACATCCATTGTCGTCAAAGAGATCTCCCAAAATATTTCTTCAACTTTCGCCCACAACGACACTTCTGTACAACAAAACCCAGATCTGCTTCTTCCGCGGCTTCCCGATCTCTCATGCTACAACTTCTATTCTCGTCGTAAATAACCTTCTTCCGAAATTTGTTCTCGACTTTCGAAATGTAACAACAGTTTCTGTACAACAGAACCCCGATCTGCTTCCGCGGCCTCCCGATCTCTAATGCTACAACATCTATTTTCGTATTTCTTTCCTCAACTTTCGCACACGACAACGCCGCGACAAACTCCTGCTACTCCTACTTTAGACGTATACATCTATCTCGCAAGAATACATAGCCAGCCAGTGTGACGCCAGAGCACCAGAGCGATTCTTCAAGTAAGAAACTCCAAGTGCATCAATCAGGTAGCAAAATCGACAAAAAAACTACCGATCTCTCTCTCTGACACAAAAAGTCGTTCCAAAGCCACAAGACAAGAAAGATCCGATCCCTCCCTCCCACACGAAACAGGCGGGGACTTCTGCATCTACACAAGCATCAGAAATGCCATAACTATTTTACAACTATATACATATATCTCTACACACACAACAAATAAACAAACAAAAGGCAGCTGTAAGCAAAGCTAAACAGCTGTAAAGCTCTGCAATTACATCGAAGCGCCTCTCAAAAGTCCATTAGCAACACAGCATCCATCTCAACCCTGCACACATTCGAAAGCTCCTCGGAGGGAGGAAAAACAAAAACACAGCCCCCGTTTCCCCACGCAAACTCCAACGCACTTACGATCTTCTTTCTTTTTCTCCCCCCTTCTTATTTCTCTGTCCTAAACACCAGAGCTCACAGCAGCAGCAACAGCATCAGAAGAAGAAGAAAAACAAAACATCAACAGATGTACTCCGGACCCTCCTCGGCTTCTCCAACACTCCTCGCACCTCCTTCACCAAAACCAAGCCCACACAGGAATCTATAACTAACAAAACAAGTGTACAAACACGGAAACAAACCCTAGAGCTGTAGCTTGTAAAAGAAGGCACGATGATGATGACGAGGAGACGGAGTCACTCTTTCTCAAGCTATAAACACGGCCATGAGAAGCGCGAGAAACGGCAAAGCTTTTCGATTATATTACGACGCAGTTCTCAGTATCCCTCCACCTTCTTCGTCTTCTTCTTCTTCTTCTTTCTCTTTTCTATTGTTGTGCATTTGTGGAGTGTATTTGTCGCATTTTGAGCTTTGCACGCCGAGTCGAGGAACTTCCGCTGCGTACGACGACGAATTGCCACCACCCGGAAAAGTGGGGGGAGAGACAGTGAAAAATATTAATTAATTGATTGATAATGATAATGATACGAAGCAGTGTTTTTTTTGGAGCGAATTTTCGCTTTATTTCGACATTAAAATTTGGGAAATTTTGGAAATTTCTAGTGTAATTTCGACCAATTTTGCTACTTATGGAGCAAATTTAGCCAAAATTTTGACTTCACAAATATGAAAAAGAAACACTGATACGAACTGGCAGGATTTTATTTTTTCAATTTTGTGATGTAGCCAAACTGGCGATCATCCACAAGAAGATTTGGCCAAATTTGGCTATTAACCAGGTCCGACAGTAAAAACTTTTAAGAATCCTTCACATTTTTGGCTGCATGCTAGAACAAAATAGACCAATCTGACATAGTTTCCAAAAAAATATTGTAAAACTCTGCCTACTTGAAAACAAAAAATAAATAAAAATTTAAAGCCATTTTGAGGGCGGAAAAAAACCCCAACTGGCTAAATTTAACAAGGAAAAAATAACGCTGATAGGAAGTAGTGTGTTTTTTTAGGAATTTTCGTTGATAGCCACAGTGGCTATCATCCCTAGGAAGATGCAGAAAAAGTGGTGATCATCTCAGAAAGATTTAGCCAAATCTAGCTATAAACTAAATATAAAGGACAGATCTTTAATTATCCTTCTACATTTCGGCTACCCAATGAAAACCAAGTATAGAAATTGGCGATTACTACGATTTTTTCTCACTTCTGGCGATTGAAAGCTAAAAAATTCGCTCTCTTTTTCACATTTTGAATTTCTCTTTTTGGCGAAATTTCGCCAATAAATCGCCAATAAAAGAAAGGCTAATATTAGGAAGCAGCCAAAATCAAAAGAAATCCAATCAAATCCAACACAAAATGTCATCACAAAAATTATTAAGTATTTTATTATCATCGATTTTCAACACCTTCCAATTACTTTCCTTTTTTGCCAACACCCTTTTATTTACCTGGGTTTTCTTTGAAGCTGCCAAGCGTCACTCACTTGGGCAGGGAGGTTGTAAAGCAGCAGGCTGATTTTTGTGGTGTAGTTGGAGGGCAACTTACTGCGTGGGAATTTTTCCCCCGCAAAGGCCGGGCATTTTGAAAAATGAAATAAATGGTTTCGTGTTTTTTCGGAATCTGTTCTTTCTTTCTCTTTCCCCCATGATACCTAGCGGGTATCTTCCGGGTATTAGAGGAAAAAAGTAAAAATAAAAATCTGGCCAATGCTTTATTGGCCATATGGGCTTTATTGAAATCGGGCCCATGCTGAATTCCATAAAGCTTGCAACCTCAGGCATTACACTACACATGAATCCTCACCTAATAATAATTAAAGTACTCTCAGAAATTTCCTACATATATTTAGATGGCATCTTATACCTATAATAGGTTTCCCTCTTAATGGTTTTTTTGGAATTTTTTTATATAGCCAAAATGGTGATCATCATAGGAAAACATTAAAAAAATGAGTTCATCCCTAGGAAGATATTGCCAAATCTAACTATAAACTTGATATGAAATATAAATCTTTAATCAACATGTTATGTTTATGTCTACACCCTGGAAATGAAATTAAAAAATCTAGAAATTTTTCTTTTTCTCATTTTTGGCTATTGAAACCTTCCGAAATAACTTCATTTTGGAATTTTATTTAAATTTAATTCTGCTTTTTGATGAAACGTTGCCAGTAAAAAAAAGCCTAATTCCCTCGTTTCTAAGAGGAGGGATATTAAGCTTACTCCTATTTCTTTTCTTTTTCTTTCTCTTTCTCTTTTTTTCTTTTCTAACCCTCTTTTCTATGTTTTTTCTGCCGGCAAGCAAGTTACCAACCAAATCTTTTTGTGCAAAATTTTGCTCAAAAGGGAAAAACAATTTGGGCTATGACTGCTACAAAGGGTTTTTTTGAAAAATAATAATAATAATTCGCCCAAAAAAAAAGGTTTTTGGATTAGGTTCACCAAATTTAGAGTGTTTACTCCTCCTACAAACAAACAACAGTAGGATTACCCCAAAAAAAAATTACTATCCTATAGCCAAATATGGCTAGATCCTCATGTGGTTGTTTGCCAATGTAGCTACATCATAAAAGTGGGGGAAATTAATAATAAAAAGACCATGCTACCAACTTTGATTCTAAGAGAGAAAAAGCTCTAGATTTATGAAATGTATATAAATAATTAAATAATTTTAATTTTAAGCTTCACTTTGAAAGGGAAATAGTATGTGAGAAAAACATAAAGATAATGGCAAAAGAGGTGAAGATTTTGCAAAGGTATTTGAAAAAAATGATTGGAAAGGACTTGCCTTTTCATGTAGGTGCTTTTCATCCAGATGGGTAAAGGAAGAGGAGTAACTTGGCTTGGAAGAGATTGTTATTTTAGCAAATGACATATATACATGCATATATGAGAACAAGAATCATTTGGTGACCAGCTTGAAGCCATAGACTCTGGATAAATGCACATAACAAGAACCAACTCTGGGAAGAGAAATTAGTCGAGTAACAAGTTCACAATTGTCCTAACAAGCCAAACTAATATTATAACTTAAGATGGTGTTTTGTATGGTAGACATACCCATCTTGTAAGTGTAAATGCATAATCTTGAACATGTAAATGTAAAATTGTGTGAATACATTTTAAGTCGTGTAAAACTGTGTAAATGTAAATGAGCACAAGGTAATTAATATAAATTTCAAGTTTTTTGATAATGTAAGTATAAATCATTTCCATTTCCACTATTTTACACAACGGGCATAATATATATGTGTGTGTGTGTGTGTGTGTTCACATTTACCTTCCCGTAATGACCTTTGTCTTGTGCTTGACAATGGGTAAACCTCCCCAAAGGTGGGGGACATTCGAAAAATGTGAGCCCACCTTGTCCTAGTCCCCTTATTATTATGGGAATGGCCCAGCCCAGCCCAGCCCAGCACCTCCCCCTCTCCCACCCATGGATTGAGCTTCACCAATACATACTCCGGTGCTGAGACAGCATATGGTTAATTCTTGAGAGCATTTTTCTTTTGGGGGCCTTTTTGCATTCAGACAATCAAGTTCAAGCATGTTTTTTCCTTTGTGCCTTTTTCCGTTTAATTTGTGGCCCACTGTTCTGTGCTTTTGTCATGTTCTATGGTGCCCTAGTTCCGATTTGTTGCACAATTTGTTAATGATATTGAGGATGATGGGGGGTACACTCATGTTGTCATTAATTGTTGTTGTGGTGTCATTAGGTTTTACATGATTGGTTGGAAGGTTTGTATCTTTTTCTTTTTGCCATATTTTTTTTTCCCTTTGTTTGGCTATTGTGGGTCATTATTGTGTCCAAGCTGACTGTACAAGCAGGCTCATGCTTATCCTCTAAGTAGTTCTTTCTTTCATTTGGAAATTGGAATGTACCATGGAGGACTAGGTACCCTGGAGAGAGCAATATTGTGACTTCTTTGATGGGTAGTTTTTTCTCAAAGCTTCTTACTTATTATTCTCTAGGGACACAAGCACTAAATTAGCTTAACTAATTAAAATGCTTCTCAATCTCCATCCATTTGCATAAAACCCTAGGAAATTTTTTCAAATGCATCTCTAGGGTGGGTCCTGATGCAGAATTAAGGCTTGGCATGCCTTCCGCGTTACACCCCTAGGAGTGCCCTAAGGTGCTCCAGATTTGCCATAAAGTCCCTATGAATCACCATAAGGTCCAAATTCCAAGAAAAATTTCCATGGTTTTTATATACAGGGGAAGTCCTCATCCAAGGGGACTTCCAGGAATTCAGCCTACCACCCTTGTAGGCATGACCTCATTCCCCAAAGTCCCTTGGGATGAGGACTTCCCCCATAACAAAAGTGCACAAATTTGGGTATACCTATCACCATTGGGGATGCTCCATATGAAAATTTTCAATCTCAATTGCAAAAACAAGAGACGATTGTGTATCCCTATTATTACTTATGGAATTGGTGACCCAACAAGGGAGATGAATTTCATTCTTGAGCATGGTCCCCTCTTGTTTTTTACTCTTGAGGAAAGGAAAAAGATCCCCCCAACACCCCCACCTCACAATCATGTTTTAAGTTTTAGGAACTTTTTCTTTTGGGAACAACAACAACCCCCAACATCAAGCCAAAGCCCCCCAAAAAAGCCAGAAATTTTTGGTTTAAGCAAACTGAAAAGGACTCTATTATTACTACTGGACACATCATCCATGTGGTGGATGAAGTATTTTGCAACACAGATAAGTACAAAATTGCAGGCAAAGGGTGGGGGGGGGGAAAAAAAAGGGAAAAAATGAACCAAGAAGAAAGCAAAACCAAATTAGATTCATTCATAATTGGAGTACACAATTGCTGCCAAAACCCTCAACCCCACATGACCCAAAGTGGGGACCAAAATGTCTGCTTTCAAAACACCCTTTTCTGTACATAGTCAGATAGTGAATGAAAATATGTATTTCTGCCTTTTCAAGGCCACAGTGAACCAGTCCCCCACCAATGCACCATCCACTGGATGCCCCCTTATTACTCAGACTTTGTTGGATGAACCTCAACCGAGTTAATCCTTGGTTTCACCTTGGTAACCAATTCTGTAGGAAATAGATCTTGTATATAGACAGATAGGCGGGAAAATAGGTAACTATTAGCTAAGGGCTGTTTTTCCTACCTACCTAATACCAACCTGCTTGTGGGGTTGTTAGTAGGTAGGTAGAAAAAATTGAAAAAGCAAATGAGCTAACCACCATGGTTAGCCAGGTAACTGAAACCCAACAGAAAACTGTTTCTTGACCACTTACCATTCATCCTTTATCGTGCACACTGGTGGGGTCTTGCGTGATGAAGTCTTCTATTGCAAAGATGTTGGTTTTTTGGGGTTCCATTATTTGTTTGTCACCCCCAGCATGCAACAAGTGGGGCCAAAGGGACCTAAGTATGCAACAAGTGGGCCAAAGGGAAACTAAGTATGCAACAAGTGGGCCAAAGGACCATATCAACACCTTAGGTGGTGGACCTAGCAAGGTTTCTTTCTTTTGCAGGCACAGAGACCTCCATGTAACTCTCTCACTCTCACTGCTCAGACTGTACTCTGTGGCATCATGGCCCCTAAGTCCCTTCTTTCGGTTCATTTGTCTTATATACTGGAATGGTTTTCTCTTTGGAGTAGCAGACCAAGTCAGTGTTGTTTTTTTTTTTTCTTTTCTTTTTTTTTGGGGGACCAATTTTGTCGTTTTTAATCACAACAGAATTGGGAATTTTTTTTGAATTTTTTTCTAGTGGAAATTGGACTTATTGGACTATACTAGACTAAAGTAGACCTTCTTGAGTAATTGGGAATTTTTTTGAATTTTTTTTCTAGTGTAAATTGGACTTATTAGACTAAATTAGACCTTGTTGAGTAGTTGGGAATTTTTTTGAATTTTTTTCTCGTGTAAATTTGACTTGTTCTAAACTAAGTTAGATCTTATTGAGTAATTGGGAATTTTTTTAATTCTTTTTTCGAGTGTAAATTGGACTTATTAGACTATTCTAGACTAAATTAAACCTTGTTGAGTAATTGTGAATTTTTGTGAATTTTTTTCTAGTGTAAGTTGCACTTATAAGACTAAATTAGACCTTGTTGAGTAATTGGGAGTTTTTTTTTGAATTTGTTTCTAGTGTAAATTTGACTTATTAGACTAAGCTAGACTAAATTAAACCTTGTTGAGTAATTGGGAATTTTTTTGAGTGTAAATCAGACTTATTAGACTAATCTACACTAAATTAGACCTTGTTGAGTACCTGTTGTTGTTGGTTGTATTAATTAGTTGAGGAATGCACACTAAAAGGTTTTTTGTTTTGCAAGTAGCCACTTTGATTGGCCCCTCACCCAAATAAAAATTCTTAAAAGTGTTTGTCACCATTTTTGGCCTTGGCTAATATCCCTTCCTAAGAGGGTGGGTACTGGCCTGTTTTTTTTTTTTTCCTTGCAAAATTTTGCATTATTGGAATTTTTCTGAAAATTTCTAGCAAAAATTCGATGTTTTTCTGGGGAAATTTTTGCTATCTAGAAAAAAAACCAGATTTTTATATACATGTGTCAAGTATGTTGCCAAAAATATATAAGGATGTTTTAAATTTTCATTTTGTATTTTTTTTTAATGGCCAGATTTGGTTAAATCAGCATATGGATGGTCGCCACCTTGGCTACATCACAAATTTGTGGGGGAAAAGGCAAAAAAAAGACACTGATGGGTAGTATCCATAATCCCTTCTTTAAGTCTCATAAAACAATTATCCTTATCCGTGAGATTGGGCCCATTCCATCTTGGAATGCCTATTGAGGCATGTGGCATTCCGTAACGTGGCAACAAGTCTACAAGGGCTTGTTCCACACTGTAATAAGAGGGTTCAACATTCATTCACAAATTCAACATACTTTCATTTGCTTGATGAATCAAACCAGTTATGTTTGCATTAAGGTCCGGGGTGGCAGATTATGTTGATTTTCTTGACCACATTATATGACATAATTATCCTATGATGATCATACTACACTCAAAATGGTGGCCAAAGCATGTTTGTTGAACATGAATTTCTTTTAAATTGTTGAATCTGCCATCCCAGAACTTAATGTCATGGAATGGCCTTGCACTACCCATTATATTGACTATATTGGCTAGCTCATCCTCAACATGCTTACTGGGTGCATTATGCAACATAATAGGCAAGGCTAGACCATTCCATACTACATAACTCATAGACTCGAGGATTCTAATGTTTCCATCCCACTGGTACCAATTACATATGCTCTAGCATTCAAATTTTACAACAATGCCCTTTAAGACCTGCTTTCAAGTTTCAAGGGTGATGGGTCTGGCCAGAATAAACAACTATACACCAGGGAACTATCATACAAGATGGATGATATGTTGACATGAAACACCTTTTTTCATTCTATTTCTATCCAATAATTAACCATGTTGGTAAAGTTATCTAATCATCCACATACATCTTTCTACGTAGTAGTCACCATGTGCCTTCAATTTTTACCCACCAACATAGTAACCACTTACATTCCCTACTCATTTACATAGGGTGGTCTTCATCCTATTGCCGCAAGCAAAGTGTTTGTTCAACTTATTAATCGTTCCATTATCCTTCGACTTCAAAGGTCATTTCAGGAGCACTTATCCTCTCATCAGTTTGGAGTATCAACCCTTGGAAGTTGTGAGGCCATCATTTTTGGTGTCCGAGCTCCTCAACCTACATTTTGATTGGGTCTTAATGCAGGTTGATGTTGAAAACATTTTTAGTAACATTTTTCAAGGTGTTATTTTTGGAGAATTGTGTGATGTCGAAAGGCCTTTGGTGAACATTATCCTTTTTACCATGTTATTTTATGGTGTTCATTTTTCTTTTTACTACCAACATGGGTGACATGTGGAAAGGGTCATCATTATTTAATCATCTTTAGGCACGAAGCAAGGTGACTTGCTAGGAGATCCTTTATTTGTTTTGGCCCATTCTCAAATTTTCCTAGAGACCATTGTGCATGACCCCCAGTTGCATCTTTCCATCCCTAACAAATGATACGCACATCATGGGGTCTATGAATGAAATTACTTACGCTTTTGACCAACTTTTGACCCAATTAGCCGTAATTGGGCTTAGGGTCAAAGTGTCAAAATGTAAGTTTTGGAGTCCATCAAGGATACTTCTAAGCATAGAAATTCTTCAGAGATGCACTTTGGTCACAGATGGCTTACACATTTTGGGTGTGCAAGTGGGGTCTCAAAACTTTGCCATGCATTTTTTAAATGAAGACTTATCTCAAGACGTGGCACATATCAATGATCTTCCTTTCCTTGTAGACACCTAGATTACTTTGGGCATTTTGAACTCATGTGTAGATCGTTAACCTTCTTATTTCACATAGACAGTACCTCCTTCTTTTTCCTTCATGTCTCTTTTGGTGAGTTTCGACAAGAAAGTCATGCAAGTATGTGGAGACATTATGGGTTCAGGATCATGGGAGTCTTTTCAAGGCCCTTTTGACGCGCCCCCAAGTTCCTTGTTGGGCCCAAAAATGGTCCAACTATGTTAAAAGGCGGAAGTAATTGGAACTTGGTGCCGTTCCCACCTTCCAACACTAAAGGGGGTAAGAGGGGCGTGTTGAAAGCTCCGCGATTAGATTAGGAAGAAGTGACAAGTTATTCACTTACTTGAACCTGCATCAAACCAACCAACAAGTTGGTTAGTCCACATTTTGAAACACCTTTGGTGCTAGGACAAGCCACGAGCAACTTTAGACTCACTTGACTCACCACGGCCCAGACTTAAAGGAAGCCATCACCTTCCCCCATATAGTATTCTCTGTGCCTCTCCGCCACACTTGTATCCGATGGCACTTTTTCCCGAGACTCCCAAAGTGGAGCCCCGAAATTATCCTAATTTGAACTCCTAGGACTTTGGGCATTCATAACTTCTCGCTCCAACTCCAATTAAGATGAAGTCTGAAGCAAACTTGTAGCTCTCCTTGAGAGCTTTCCAATGGTGTGTTGCATTCCACCTGCACACACCGGGATCAGGTCGATTCTCGATTTTTAATGGTCAGGAGTCAAATTGTCACTTTGACTCTTGGCCCTTCTTTCAATCATAACTTGTGCTGCAAATGTCCAAATGGCTCATGCAAGGCCATTTTGGACATTTACACTTCAAGATCTTTTCAACGGCATAAAGAACACCTCAGTACAAGGTGTTTTGGCCCCTGAAATCGTGTTCTGAGTTTTTGGGAGTCCTCCGAGACTCCCAAGTCCCATTTTCGGGAGTGTGAGTGGCGACCTCACACTTCCTTCAAAGTAGGGTTACGACACCTTTAGTGAGGCATCAAGCTTGACTACCAATATCCTTTGGTGGTATAGGCCCTCTTTCTATGGAGGATTATGCCTCATTTGTTTTGTTTAAGGAGTTGGGCTTTGGTGGCTCCATATTTGTGTTCTAGGTTTCGTGTTTTTGATAGACCTGTTTTGGAAGAGTATGTTTTTCAAGTTGAGGGGGGCCCACACTTGCTTCAGTCATGCTTATGTGTAATGCAAGATGGCCTTCCTCTTACAACTAGGGAGATGCACCTTTCTTTTGAAAGTTTGGCAGTTACTAGCACCCTAAATCTATAGACATCTTTGATAGACATCCACCACAACACATCCCTTAAGTCTATCTTGGAGGATGACTCCATTTCTTTAGCATCCAAAGCCTACATTCATTCTTGTTCAAGCAAGGGAACGAGGTTATGGTTAATTATTAGACCATCTATTCGTTCATTTCACATCGCACACTTTACTTTCACCTCAACATTGCGTTTTTGTCTTAGTTTGATTCAGCCCTCAACATTTAGTCTTCTCACATGTGAGTGTGGACACAGGTTGGATGCATCTAACACGCACTTAGTTCATTGCCCATTTGGAGGTTAGCAAATAGCCACACATGACACCATCCAAGATGTCATGTATGCCTTCGTTCAAGAAAGTGGACACACTATATGGAAAAAACGGTGGTATGCCTTTACATCAAGAATTTCATTACAAGCCGATATTTACATGACCCAAGAAGACCAAGTCTTTGTTGTCGATGTGGTGATTACTAACCCAATGCAAGAAACAATGGTTTCAAATGTCATTAGTCAACCAATAAATGCAACTACAAAACTTAACACCATTGTTAAAATCCACAAATATAGAGGGTTTCATGAAGGGCACCATTTTATTATGATGGTCATGGAGGTGCATGGCACACTTGGGCATGATATTGATTGTGTCATCAAGGAATGTGCTCATCTTTTCCATGATAGACAATCGAGAAGTTATTAATCCTTGTCTTTTTGCATTCAATTTTTCAGGCAACATGTTAGTATTGTTCTTTAGCGTGCTTTAGCCTCTACTATAGAAAGGAAGATTGCGTTGGTGGGTGATGTTTGACCTCCCATTACTATTAAATTTCACGATTTGCATGCTGGCGACATTAGAGGGGCCATGGGGGAAATAGTTTCCTACCACAAAAGAAACTAGCTCTTTCCTTTTTTTTGGATCCTACAGGCTATGCATTTTTTGGCCTTCCTTTTTGTCTCCCCTTTGATGGTTTTGGCCATCGATCTTTTATTAGATTTTTGTGACGTTCTTACATAGGTAGTAGAAGGGGCAAACATGAAGGTTTAGAGGATAGGTTAAGAAGGTCTCATGAATTTTGGAAGGTTTTATATCAATGAATAGGCCTTTTTTTTTAAAACTTTGCCAAGGGTTTGTATTAATAGGAAGTGAAGGTGTTGCATTTCATTGTTAGGACCAAAGTAAAAATGTTAACAAATTTGTTTAGAAATTGTTTGGACTTTGGACACACTACAAATGATCCAAATGTTTTATCAAATGTTTTATATATGTAAAAAGCATTTTAGGTTTAGAAATCAAAGGGTAATTATTTTTAGGTGTGAACTTGTTACTACATGGGAAAGATTGGGAGTGTTTCTACATATTGCGGTCTACAAGGGGACAAATGATGGAACTTGGATGATGGCAAAAGGCAAGCAAGATGATAATGGTTGTGAATGATTTAAAAGATGCAAAGATTTTTGTGTGACAATCAAAGGAAAGGTGTACAATGTTATTTAGTTCACTTAAACATGGTGTACTTTGCTGTATTGTTTAAGATGTGAAGAATGTCCTTAAGCCTAACAAGTACCTCATATAAGGAGATGATGTGGGATCAAACCATCACCATGTTTCCCTAAAAGAAAAATTATGCAATGCTTGGGAAATCATATTGATTCAGGTAAACTCAAAATTATTTAATCAAGTGGAAGATTAAATTGCAACAACCTAGCAAGGGGAAAGAAAGGAGCATTCTTTCTTTGCACAAATGTGTAAATTCATTGCAAAAAGAAGGCTTTTTGCAAAAAGAAGGCTTTTGGATTTAGGAAGGTAAAGGATTTAACCTAACAAGAAATGGAAGTTATTCAAAAAAAAATTGAAAAATTGTGTGCATGCTATCTATTTGTAGCATGTAACTACAAACATCAAGGAGCTAGTGAAATCAATAAAAGATGTGAAGGCCAAAGATATTTACATTCATTTTAAAACCAAGTGGATGGAAATTGATGATTGAATTTTATTCACATAGTAGTTGATGATTACTTTAATGTGATCATGAACTCCATCAAAGTTGAAAATTTTATTAAAAGGTTGATAACCTTAATATTCAAAATTAGAGATGAAGAGGAGTTGGGGAATTGGTGCTTAATTTTTCTTTTAAATGTAACATATATTCCTTTTGCAAAAGTGCTACAACTACATTTACAATTTTTATGATCAATAGTAATCAAAACATTTTCCTTCTCCCAATATGCATATTAAACAATGTATTTTTAACACATGAAACAATAGATTGGGCTAGGCATTCCAAACAAGATATGATCCTCCTCAAATTGGATTTTGTGAATGCATATAACAAAGATTTTTGGAACTTTATGAACCACAAATGGAAGTGGACAATGAAAGAGGAAATTTCAAAATTATTGGGTACTGCATTTGGACTTACCCTTGAGATGCAAGATTGAAAACTTGAACCTGGTGGACTAAAAAAAAACATTTAATGCAATGTTAAGCAAATCGGTGTTATTGACTTTCAAGCTTGGTGTTAACCAAAAGATTATCCTAAAGTATAAAATGAGCAAGTCCAACCCATCCAAACACAAAAGGTAGATGTTTTATATGCATTTGGTCCTAGTGCAAGGTTATTTACCATTAACGACTTCAAAGATTTGGAACAATTTTTTCAAAACTTAAAACTTGGTGAATAAAAGGCAAAACAACTTGAACACCATAATGGCCTTGGGACAACAAATGATATATTGAACCCCTAAACACTAAAACTTAAAATTTTGGTGGAGGTTAGGGATGTTTACCAATTTGAAAAAAATGGGCATGACATCTATCAAAGGATGATCAAGATGCTTTTGATTAGTTAAAAGGTTGAACTTCACTCCCTCATGAAGTAAGCCATAATAGGAGATTGGATTACACTGTACACCAACAACTTTTACTCAACACCTAATTTAATGTTGCAATCTACTAAAAGATTTCCTACTTTCATGCACAAAAATCCAACTAAAGGTTATCTAAGACATGGCATAGAGTGTGTGTATCTATTGTGAGGAAAGGTCTAAGCAAAGCTATGTTTCACCTTTTCCTTGAAAGGGTGAAAGCATTGAATTTGACCTAAAGCAATGGACTTGGACATATGGTAATATGGTTGCCACAACTTGACTATTGTATTAGGAAAGGAAGGAAGTAATAGGGAGACCATGCTACAAAGGATTCCTAAGACATGGGATGATTTATTATCTTCAAGTTACAATGTCAAACGGCATGATGTATGGATAAAGAATCAAACAAAGAAAGATGTTGGTTTCATGTGGACTTTGTACCACATGGTCATTGCCATCAATTCATGGAGACCACAAATGTGCAAGGACATGAAAATAAAATGCCCTATGTGCGATTTGGGTGACCCCAAAACCTTTGGCACATAGATTTTATGACTACCCGAGGGTAGGACTAACTTGAAATTAGGAAATCACCATAATTATCAGGCTTAAACATCCCCCATAAATGGAAAATAGAATGAATAGGCTAAATGTTATGCAACAACTTTTTAATAAGAAGTTTCCTTATGCTTATAGATTGTTTACACACTTTCAAGGGGAGTTATTATTTTTTGGAGCTTGTGGATTTTTAAAAATGACAAGATCTTTAAAATTCGGGTTTGTTTTAACAATAAGATAAAGTAGATGATAATGGACAATATTGTGGCTTATGAAAAATTTGAATGGGAGAAGATTCTCCAATTGATTGATAAAATGTCTTTTGCTAAGAAGGAATACATGGCCAACTTCGACAAGAAGTGGTGCCCCCATTTTACCCTTTGTGTCAATTATCATTGTAAAAACTTGACAAATTTACCAAATAATTTGATTAAGTGGTGTGATTAATTAGTTATGAGTGTTGTTGCATGACCATGTTCAAGGTGCAGTGCTATCATGCAACACATGTTTGTTGTTATTTGGTTTTTTCATGCAATGGACTCTATCCATTTGTTTTTTTTAAAAAGGTGTTATATGCACAATGGCACTACCATTAATTTAATATAAAAAATGGGCATTGTATGATAAAATGGTCGTGGCTAGGGGGAAAATATCTATTTTAATGTACATCATCATGTTGTTGTAAAAGAAAAATTGTCATGATTATTTTCTCATTTTTTAACATCTTATCAATTATAAATAACTCAAAAGAGATCTCACATTAGATGACAACAAGTTCTAGAAATGTATTTAAACATTTTAAAAATTGTTACAAAACCAAAACCAATAGGGAACATGATTTTCAATTTTTTGGAAATCTAATGATTTTTTTCTCAAAAAATAGAGATCGAATATTGCTTTTTCATGTTTATTTTTCATATTTGTACAAAATTTCAAACAAAAAAAGACTTGTCATGACACGTGTATTTGAATGTTTTCAATCACATTGTCATAATTTGAATTGAATTACATGATTTTTTGTGTATGATGGGTGTCTTAAGCATTTTTGGAGAAGGTAATTTCATATTTAGCTTTGTGGGTTATGGATTGGTGACAAAGTCACTTGGGGTTGGGTGCACAATTGAGGAGGTGGCAGAGAAAAAAAAAATGTCAAAAGATGAATGTGAATCTTTTTACAACCAAATTAAAAAGAATCATCTCACATAGTTTCTAGGGGCCAAAATCCTTTGAAACTATGATACTTTATAATGATTCTCAACACAATTCCTTGATTACAAAACAAAGGCCAACAAACACACATGTCACAAACATGTCCTTTTGCTCATTTAAGATGTAAATTATGAGGTTATCTAAATTTCATTTAACACTTCAAATAAGAAATGACATGGACACACCACAAACCATATTTTTGTGTAAATGCCTTCCACCTCCTCTTCAACAAATGTGTTATGTTTATTCACATATAACTTTAGGTGTATTTGCAAACTAGAATGGATCAATTTTGAGTCAATTTTTTGAGTCCATAATAGGATTTTTCACAATGTATTTTTGTATAGGCCAAAAATATTGTAAAATTGTGTATTCATAAAAATACTCCTTTTTTTCCAAAATGAATTCTAACACATGTAATATAAGCCTATGCTATATTCTTTGTGAACTGTTTTTTCTTAATTTCATAAAATCATGATAATAAGGAGTTTGCCATTTCCCTTGATTTTTGGTGTCATTAAAAGGTCATAAAATTTTCATGTGATGTTGAAATGATTTGGAGGACTTCATTTTGAATCACAAACCAAGGTTCAATTTTTTGAAAGTTTTGTGCAAGTTATTTGGTATAAACCTTGATCATTGTGAGTCCATTTCCAACTTTATAAAGATTGTGATCATACAACAAGTTTTTGGTTAAAAGTCCCTAATTCAATGTAAAACTTTTGGCTCTAAAATATTCCACTTTTATATCACAATAAAATTATGTAACAATTATATGATTAAATTCCTTTCTATAAAAAATTTAAAACATTTGACAAAAACACATTGCACAACACCAAAATGTGGTTTTTATGATGACATTTTATGATTACTGTCCAAACATAGTCATGTAATCATATGTGGCCTTTAGTTGCTACCATCTTAACAACTATGGTCAATATTATGACTACATGACTATATATATGACTATAATTAGGACTAAGAATATGACTAGTGTATTCATATTGAAGTAATATTTGAATTTGAAATGATATAAGCACAATCAATTTAGTTTGAAATGGACAAACAAATGTTTAAGTAGTCTAGTTTAGTTGGGTGCAATCACGGTTGGGGTACACAAAACGAATGTCTCACCCCAAAATCGCTTTTAGGACATGATTACTTTGAATGACCATTACATTTACAAATAATTTATTTGGTAGATTTTTAAAAATTAGATATTGACATACTTCTTGATTAAAATGGTGGTGATTATTTATGATTTGAATGATTCAAACATGTTTTTAAGTGTCCTGAAAGATAGCTAAGCAATCATGTCCCATTGTGTAGTTTTATTGAAAAAGATTCAATAAGATTAACAATATTTGTTCACATTGTTCCATATTTTAACCACAAATAGAATATAATATGTTCTATATAATGGCATAATCTTTTAGTATGGTAAATCACCAAATTTTGTGGAATTGATGTTAGAATCTTGGATTTTTTCATAATACAAATGCAAACAAAATATTGTTAGGTTAATAATGATAAGAAAATTTTTGCTAGGTTAATAAGAATAATCAAATTAATTTTTTTAATTAAAAATTTTCATGCTAAAGGTTTGGAAAGAAGTGTAAGGGATGTGGGTGCAAAAAAAGACATTATTTGATGTTTTTAATAAGGTTTTGGAGCTCCAAATGAAATATGTCATTCTAAAATGTCTAAATATTTTTGGTTTCCTTTTTGGTTTATAATTGAATACGATATTTAAATTTTGTTCAATTGATTTGAATCATTCATTATAACATTTATTAATTGAAAGTTTAAACATACATATCCCCCTTTCATTCTTTAGCATTTTAGAACATTGATTTTATTAAGTCCTTAGTTTACGACTCAAAACACATGACAAATGGGTGTCATGGTTCTTATTATTGTACTCCAACCATGATTGCATCCAGTTTACCATAACCTATATTGAACTACTTTAACACAATTTAATTTATTTTAACTTAATTTAGCCTAAATAATTTTTTTTTCTAATTTAACATAATTTAATAATCCTAATTTTAACCTAGCAAAATTAGTTTAACTTGGTTTAACCAATTTTAACTAGTTTTTAAAAAAAACCGAATTTAACCAAATTTAAACAAATTTAATCCACATTTAACCAAGTTTAGCCTAAATGATATAATTAAACCATGTTTAGCCATGTTTATACGAATTTAGTTTCAATAGCCTATTTTAGCCTAAGTTATTTAAGTTTTGCTAAATCTAGCCAAGTTTAATTCAAAAATATTCAAGTACAACCTAAATACACTACTTTAGCTTAATTTTTCTTAGTTTTTCCAAGTCTAACCAATTTAAAACTATGTAAACATGTTTAAGCAGGTTTAACTTCAATATTTTAATTTAGCTTAATTTATTTAAGTTTTGCCAAGTCAAACCAAATTTAACATAAATAATCATGTTTAACCACAATACTTTAGTTTAACCTAACTTTTCCAAGTTTTGCCAAATTTAATTAAATTTAACCTAAGTAACCATGTTTAACCAAAATTTGTCAAGTTTTGTTCCAGTACTTTAGTTTAACCTAGTTTATCCAAAATTTGCCAAGTTTAACCAAGTTTAACCTTAGTATCCAAATTTAGTTAAGTTTCATCAAATTTAACACAATACTTTAATTTAACATAATTTAGCCAAGTTCAACCTAAGTAGCCATGTTTAGCAAATTTTTCCAAATTTAACCAAGTTTAGCCTCAACACCCTAGTTTATACTAATTTATCCAAAAATATTCCAAGTCTATATAAGTTTAACCTAAGTAGCTAACTTTGCCAACTTTTGTTTCAATACCTCGATCTAGCTTAATTTATCCAAGTTTTATTAAGTTTAGCCAAATTTAACTTAAATAGCCATGTTCAACTAAATTTTGCAAAGTTGTGCTTCAATTCCTTAGTATAGTTTAATTTATCCAAATTTTGCCATGTTTAGCCAAATTTAACTTAAATAGCCATGTCCAACCAAATTTTGCCAAGTTTTGTTTTAATTACTTCATCTAACTTAATTTATCCAAGTGTTGCTTAGTTTAACCAAGTTTAACCTAAATAGCCATGTTTAGCCAAATTTTTCCAATTTTTGTTTCATTACCTTAGTTTAATCCAATTTATTTAAGTTTTGCCAACTTTATCTTCAATACCCTAATTTAGCTAAATTTATTCAAGTTTTGCTAAGTTTAACCAAGTTTAACCTAAATAACCATGTTTAGTCAAGTTTTGCCTCATACCCTAATTTAGCTTAATTTATTCAAGTTTTGCCAAGTTTTGTCAAGTTTATCCTCAATACCCTAATTTAGCCGAATTTATCTAAGGTTTCCAAGTGTTGCAAGGTTCAACTTAAGTATCCAAATTTTGTTTAAGTGTTCTAGTTTAGTCTACTTTTGCCAAATTTAGTTAAATTTATTTTAAATTTTCTAGTTTAATCTAATTAATGATAGTTTTGTCAAGTTTTGCCAAGTCCAACCAAGTTTAATTTAAACAATTGTGTTTAGCCTAATTTATGTTAGTTTAATCAATTATAACTTATTTTAACATAGTTCAAGTTTTCATTAGTTTATGGTAAGTAGGCTTACATTTAGGTTAAGAATGTTTAAGTTAATATAGGTTAACCTATGTTAGCAAAGGCTAAACTATTAGGTTGCTTAAATCAACTTAGGTCAACCTAGGGTGAATTATGTTAGCTTGAAATAAAAACATTATTGTTTATAGATTAGTGGTCAATAATAGTTATCATAAATAAATAAAAGGAGTTCAAGTCCTCCCACTTGCAGACTTAAAACACTTAAACACCTAAACACTTAGATACCTAGATAGCTTGGTGGCTGACCTAGCCTATGAAGTTTTTTTAACACCTAGGTTAGGTTACTTAGGGTAAGCTTTCTAAGCTAAATGGCCTAGGCTTGTTTTTTAGGCTAGGTGGCCTAGGTGAAGAGGCTAGCATGTGGCAATATTTGATTGGAAAGAAAAATATATTTTTTGGTTTCAAAAAACATCATGATACATGAAACTTTATGAGGTTGTCATGTTTTTTGATGGATCTAGTATTATGTCCTTTTGCAACTATAGTCATGACAAACCATAGTCATTAATGTGATTGCAACTAATGCAACTAGTGATGTTTATAACATGGTCTTTTGGACTACCAATCATGTAGTCATTTCCAATCATAAATGGCACATACAACTACATTTTATCAATGCCACATTTTGATATTGTGATTACAATCCATAAAGGTGCCAAAAATGACATTATGACATCCAAAAATGGACATTCTAACTTACAAACACCCTTAGGTGATGGATTTTGAATTTTGTTGTTTATTATTTCCAACAAGCCCACATGAAGCATTAGGTTTTTTTCTCTTATTAATCATTAAAACTTGTTTGACCATGTGGTTGGATTTAAAAATCAAAAGGTAAATTTTAAATATTATTTGGACATTAAGAATGATCCTCATGGTGAAGGTTGTTTTAAATATTTCATGAAAGATGATCATGGTTTCATTTTGGTATTTATTATGTAAAGATGTTTCAACTTTAGAAGGGTTGATATTTTTGATATGTTACGTTATTAATTTTCCATATGCATCATATGAGTTAAATAGGCACAGACAAGCTGGTCAATTTGTTATATGAATATGGATAATGAAAGTTGAGGTTATAAACTTTATCTTAAAACATTTTTTTAGTTGAGATGTCGTTTTTGTGTTTAAGCATATATGAGAGTGAAAGCTTGATGAGTTTTGCTTGTTGAATCCACTAGTTGAAAAACATTTTTTTGGATATAAAAGTTGTTAATTAATGCAAGTGTTGCGTGCCATTTGGAGGATTAAAAAAATTATTGAAAATGAATAAAATGATGAAAAATGTAATTCAATAAACATTTTAAAACACCCACAAGCTTAAAAAAAGGAATGAAAATTGTGTTAGAATGGGTAAGAAAGCTTTTAACAAATTTATATGATTACATTTTTATCATTGATGGTAAGTCCTAAATTAGAAAGTCTACATCCAAATCTCTTTGAAATTATTCAAGGTATTTTAATACAACTTTTGATAATTAATCATTATTTTCTTTCTTATCATTAATTCTAATGAAAATGATTCATTAAAACTAGTTTATGTATGACAACTTTAGTTTCCATAAGTCATCATTTGGATAGTTCCAAATTGGAATATGTTTAACCCATTCCCAAGTAAAGATACATGGAAAGGTGTCTTTTCAAATTTGCTTCTTTTTCAAAAAAACTCCAACACCATATTTGAACATATTTTCAACACCTTCTACACCGATTTGCATCATGTTTCTCTTCAATTGAATGTAGTTGAATTGGAATAGAATCTTAATTCAATTGAATTTTGTTGAATTTGATTTCAATTCAACTTAATTTTCACAAAACCCATTCATTTTTTAATCAATTTATTAATTGATCATCATTGGCAATATGTGGAGCCCAAGTTGTGTGGCCCATATTGTGTTACACATTTGTTCTTAATTTCTCCTACATCTCATTTGAGATTTCTAACTCCTAATGAATGTCATTTGTTATCACCATAACAAATAATATCTTTGACCAATATTTTTTTGAAATCAAAATATAATTGATCATTGTTTTTAAAAAAATTAAACCTTGGAACATTGCCAAGTTTCAAAATATTTTTGCGCATTTTTTGTGTCACTAAAAGATCCACCTTTGATCCAAATTGACCAATCTTTGTAAAGTGAAAACTCATGAGGCAATATTTGTATGTGGTTCTCTCCAAACTTGTGTTGGTCATGCATATCTTGCCAATAGTTACAACTTTGTTTAAGGTTTTTCCCTATGAGAAAAATGTCAAGTTTTGATTCTAAAACAACCATAAACAACACAAACAAACAACATGGTGTCACAAAGTAAATGGACAAATCAAAAGATCATGAAAGCTTTGGATTTTCTAGTCAAAAGCCATAGTACAACCATAGGAAATGGATAAACTTGTGAGATCAATCCTAAACAAACAACAAAAATGAAATCATGAAAAATGGTCAACTTTGAAAAGGTTGATGAAAATCATAATCTTGCCACATTTAATGGTAGCACACATATATGTTTTCTCCTTGACAATACTACCACTAACAACTTGTTAACTTTGTCAATAATTTTATTTTTTGATGTGTTGGTACACATGAACCAATCTTAGCTATTATTCACAATTCATAACAAAAAATTTGTCATTTTCAATCCCACTTATCTACACCTAATAATGGGGTTAGTATGTAATCACAAATCCTTTATCATTGTGGCATGTCAATTTTTTAAAAATTTATGATCCTATCATGATCAACTTCATGTGATTTTTCCTTTACTTCATTGTAGTTTATCTTGTTACAATCTTGTAGTCACATTTTTTTTGGTTATCACATGCCTATTTGTAATAATGTGATTATTATGTGTATTTTTAAAAAAATTAGTTAAAAAAAATTGCTTTGCATTTTATAATCTTTTCATTATGTTACAATTAATCAACAACTCACATTTATGAAGATCTCATTTGATAATTTTATTCACATCTTATAATGATGTCCTCTTTTTCCAAATTGGTGTTACATGTAGTTTGTTGCATATCATTTAGTGATTTATGATTATGTGGTTAACAATATTGAATGGTGAAAAGTTTATTTGCATAAGTGTATTCATCAACTTCATGGATTGATTTTTACAAACAACATTTCACAATCTTGAACCTTTTCTAATTTGTGTAACTAAAAGTGATGCAATTGACAATAGCTTGTTACTTGAAATTGTAGCAATATATCTTCATTCCCAATTCTTGATGTGCAACCTTGGCTACCTTTAGCTTTGAGTGGTTATCACATTTCTTGGAACATTATTTGGTTCTCCTTTTTTTTATGACTATTTGTAATGATAGACAATAGATCTAGATAATTTCAAAATGTCAAATGTACACTCTTTAATATTGCCAATGTCTTGGGCACGAAAATTATGAAAACAACAAGGTATTCAAGGTGCATGAAAATCTAAACAAACTATGGCAAAGGTAGGCCTATATTTAAATTCAAAAGACAAAACATGAAAAGCAAAGACAATAACACAAAGTATGTGAAACAAAAGTTCAAATGGATTTTATTTTGATAATAGACAAAAACATGAACATGAAAAAAAATGAACAAGGCAATGGTGCAAAAATATATTTCAAACTTGCGTTGAATAAATTGAAAGTAATGGGGGGTACTACTTTTATTTATACACCTTTAGGACTTTAATTCAAAAAAGTTTTTAAGGAAGACTTCCATTGCCCATGTAAGATCACAAACCTATCCACCCAAGAAATAGGTTTTGGATAAAGGATGTTGAATAAAACCTTCAAAGATCACAAGGGAGAATGTAGTCTTCAAGGATTACCATGGGGAAATCAAAGGGTTTTCTAACACAAAAACAAAATAATGAAATAAAAGCGAAAGTAAATTAAAATTTTTAGTTATTTACGGGGAAGCGCAGGAAGATAACTATCTTCTAGCCCATATAGTTGTACCTTTGATAACATCTAGTTTAGTTAACCAGTACCTTCCAAGCTTGTTGTTATGCTTTGGTTAAACTATTACCTTCCAACAAGCTGTAATGGTTTAGAGGACAAGTTTTAAATTGTAATACAATGAGACATATTATATTAACATGAGAACTAAAACATTCTACATCAAACTACAATAAATTATTAACATTCTAAAGGAAAAAAAAGGCTTAAAAAAAGAAAATAAAAAATAAAACAATTTGATTCACACAAGTTCCACACATTTTGCACACCACTTGCATTACATTTTTTTCATACCACATTTCTCTCTTTCATTCCTAAAAACTCCATACAATAATCATGAGGGTTTTTCTCCCAATCCTCCCTTTCACAAGGTCCACATTTCTTCCTACCAAAATATGCTCCCTTATTCTAATCCATTCACAAATCTCTCATAGTTGATTGACAAACAAAAACCAATCAACCATTTTCATGGATTAACTAATCGAATGGCTTCATCCTCAAAATAAACTAGAGGATAATAAGTAATATACCAATAGTAACTACCTAGTTACTAAGATGTCCATACATGGTTTTGTTTTCCGATTTTGTGATGTAGTCAAGGTGGTTATCATTTTGAAAGTAACTTAACCAAATTTGGCCACATATACTAATATGGAAGTAGGAAAAAATCAAAATATTTCTATATTTTTGGCTACTTACTAGAACTAATAATAAAAATATAGTGATTGCTAGAATTTTTTTTCCAAAATTTGACAAATTTGGGCCATTCTTTTATGGAAAATCCTTTTATAAATTGAAATCATATTTTTCAAGTAGGGATTTGGTGAAAATTTGCCAGTAAAAGAAATGTTGTGCCCATAGGACTAACTAGTCTAGGTGGGTTTTCTACCCTTAACAACCCATTGTCCAAGGAACTTTTTTGAAAGGCTTTTTAAACTATAAGTAAGTTACAAATTAACTACAAGGTATGGATGTAAAGTTAATGAAAATGGATGAACTTCATCCATCATGGATGACGAATGAATGATGATGAATGAAATTCATCAATGTGGATGATGAAAATGATTTTCATCCATGGATTAAAAAAATATTATGGATGTTCATGGGTGGAATTCATCCATGATGATGCTAGCAATGGTTATGTTGTCCATGAAGTTAGTGATCCTTACATCAATTGCATCTTTACATGGAAGTACAAGATATGAAATACTAGTCACCAATCCCAATGTAGGTTCAATGTGTTTGTGGATTTTATATAATCTTGTTCAAAGGGTGAACATACTAATTTACAACAAGATGTTTATTGTTGGCCAATCAACTATGGGAAATTGGAGTTTGAGAGTTTATTCAAACTATAAACATTATATTCAAAAGCTTGATCATGAACTAGGTACACAAAATAAGATGGATATTATGATGACATGGTTAACAAAATATTTAGGGCTCAATAGATCTATGAAACACATTGCAATTGTTAATCATGTTGATCCTTTTGTTGAGGATTATTTTATCAATAGTCAAATGGATGTAATATGGTGATGCAAGGTGTAGTTAACTACAACAAACAATTCATAAACATTTTCATATAACAACCTAGTTTTGTGAATAATTTGAAGACATAAAAATTTCACACTTTATAACAACACATAACATAAAAGGTTTCTTTATCCACATTGAAAGTTCCGTATCAAAACAACATTCCCTCTTATCTCCTTGGAAATAAGGGTATTGTTTATTGAGTTGAATCATGACCCTTCATTGAGAAGAATTATTCCATATTTGAAGAATTCTACAATCACAAACATAAAGGTTTCTTTCCATTATGCCATTATGATCACTAATTTGGCCTCAATAACAACTTTACATTACATCTTTCCTTCCAACTATATTCACAATAACTCATAGTTTTAAGACTAGAACATTCACCAAAATGAAAAGTTGTGAGAACTATGAACCAACTTTTGAATCAATACAAGGTGACACTTGTTCTTTTTTTTGGGAAACATGTCTTCTTTTAAAGTTCCATACAACAAAGGCCATAGCTATAGATCTATCAAATAACATAGAAAGGGGTTTTGTGGGATCAAAGTTAGGATGAAACTTGCTTTTCTAACCTTTTTAGGCACTTGTAAAAGAGAAATGAAAACTTATTCTTGTGATTGCAACATGAGAGCAATAAATGCCAAAATGGTTGATTTTATTTTTATTTTTTTGAGTTTTCCAAAAGTACTGTGTACAAGCATTCCCAATGTTCCCAACATCAATTACTTACAAATTCTTAGCCCAATTGTAGTTTTCTTATGGAAAGTCCTTGTCCATGCACTAAGAAACATGACATAATTTTAATGACTTTCAAATACATTGCTATCATCATAATAAATGAAAAAAAACCTTAAGAAGGCTTACAATGTCCTGGAAAATGCTTTTAACTTTTAAAAAAAATTGTTCCAAGAACATTGGTCAAGACTTAAATGCACATGTTGCTTTGATTATCCTTGAAAAGGAAGCTACTAGTTTATTAATATTGGAAATAAAGTTACAACCAAGATATTTAATAATTAAAGTTTAATTTTAAAAATACATTCCATCCAAATACATAAATAAATGCAATTTGAATTGGGAATCAAAGGTCAAGCTCACCATCTATTGTTGAATTTTAGTAGCAATTACAAGAGTCATTTGACCTCAAATGAATCTTGCCAACACATTACCACTATGGTTTATGAATCTATCATTGTATTCTTCCAACTTTTGTCCCATGGTATGCAAATCTTACAAAACTTGCTTGAATGCCTTTAAATAAAAACTTGTTTGAGTATTTCATTTACTTTTTGAAAATTCATCATTACACATTTTGGGCATACTAGAATGGTTTTCTTCTAACAAGCTTTGTTTTACTAGATGATTTGTATTGAAGTTATAGTGGTGTTCTTCAAGAACAGTTTGTCAAAAGTTTAATTGGCCATTTAAAGTGAAGGATTAGTTTTCATTTACATGCAATGATGCAATTCATTTACTTTACATTGATTTTGTTTTGATTATGTGGACTAAAATTGCAAACTAAAAGATTCAACAATACAATATAAGGGATTCAACTATGTGAAATAACAATTTAGTTGGAATGTCTCGATATTATGAGTTGTTATGACTTGAATCCATGGATATGAAAATCAATTGCAACTAAATGTTAGTTAATATACAATTTGTTGCAAATGTACATAGTGCCCAACTAGGTCCTTTGGTAATCACCTTTAGCTTGAAGTTAACACCAAGGAAGGATAGTGTTAAAACTCACAATGTTAATTCACTTTCTTACTATGCTACAACTACTCACATAAGAATGACAAGTTTTATATAAAGAAGGAAAAAATATGTTCCCTAAATGGTACCTTACCTTCCCATTGTAACTAACACTCTCTAAGTGAATAATCCTAATATGGTGACAAGTTAATTATAGTCATAACATAGTTAATAAATAAGGGAATGGTAATTCTGTTCTGTTGTACAATTATCACTATAAACGAACAACATTGACAATCACTCAAAAGAGGAATCCTTTGTGGAAAATACATATTTTAGAGGTAAATAAACTTTTTCAAAGGATGCCTACCTTCTACCTCCCTTTTTTACCATCTGCCCCACCAACTTACCATTCTACTAAAATAGTGAAAACAGAACCTCAAGAAAATCCATTAGAAAAATGTTTTTCTCAAGCACCTATGTTTATTGCCTTCCTAATCCTATTTAAATGTTGTCCTTTCCCTTTCATACAAAAATTACTATCCTAAGAAAAATAAAACAAAGAGAAAAAAAAAGAGAAAAAAGAAAAGAAAAAAACAGGACAAAAAAAGAAAATGAAAAAAAAAAAAACACACATTTCAAACATAAATAAATAAATAAAAGGTAAAAGAGCCATGGAATAAAAGGGTCTTCCCACCCCCCTAAATCCTCCCCCAAATCCATACTAAAAAAAAAAAACTATTAAAAATCTCACTAAATTAGTTAATCTTTCTAGATTCTCTTTAAGTTATTTCTCATGTTCTAAGCAATTACTTAGCTAACTATCACCTTTTAGAAGGTAGGTGATTGACTTCTTACCTACCATCCCTAGAACTTAACTAGATTAGTTAGACTTATTCCCCAAAACTAAAGATAATAATTTTTGATAAAAAAAATTACTGAAATGCTTCTTAAGTCACTAACATCTTAAATAAAAAGTAAAAGATTAATCCAAAGTTAATAGTAGACAATTACACATAAATAAACGATATAACTTGGAGTAATACAAAATTTGATTCCATATGTGATGATGAGAGGTGATGAAGGGTGCCCGCATTATTTAACACAAACATTGGAGAAATTTCTTGGTGTATTGAGAGGTTACATTGCAACCATGAATATCTCCCTCTTCAAAAGAAAAAAAGAAAAGGGAAATTGTGTATGCCTCCTTGAAAGTGGGACCAGTCTTTAAGACAAATCTTACATTTATAAGTAAGTGTAAAATCTCTCCCATTTTTAAGAAGTAGGTGTAAGAACCTTCCTTCTATGCCTCTTCATCTAATCTAGGTATGTTTATGTTCACCATAACTTGTGCATTAGGACGGTTAAAGCCCATAGGTGAGGAGCATTCCCAAAATGTTGAATTCAAAATAAAGGGCCCCATTTGAAGTAACATCCCTCACCATAATGTTTTTACCTTCCACAATGTCAAGTTTTTGAACATTTAACTACACACCACATTTTGTGACCGAGAGTTTGAAAAACATAAAATCCAATGGTAACTACTATTAGGCTTATCACTTACACAATACCTCGTGCCAGGTCACTGGCAATCACAATTTAAATTTTTTTTAAAGATGTAATATCTTTTTACAAGAAATATATAATTGATGTTATGTTGAATATTTTGATCAAATCTTGAAAAAAAATTTGGTTCATGTTTTCAAATCATTTATTCAATCTGTCTAAACATCATCAATCCCAAAGTGATTTCGGTCCAGATATTTACTATAAACATTAAAAATATAACACTTTGATCATAATCAACATACAATTAGTACTACACTTTTAGTTGATTTTGATCAAAATTTGAACTAATGTCAACTCAATTTTATTTATATTTGATTACAATTTTCATGTCATTAATCTAATTTGTGTAGGCCACATCCATTTCAGACATTCATCCCAATTGGTTCTCCATCAAAATGTGGGTCCAATTCTGTCTAGATGCTAGATCCAGATGGGGTTTAATGAAATGAAGGCAAGGTCAATCGCAGTGAGAACTGAGTGCATTTACAGATCAGTTCTAAATAAATTCTAATTAGACCAAGTTTAAATCTGAACCTATTGACATTTTTCACCTAATTTCATCCATAACCCTCCCAGCATATGAAATCAGGCTAGTTGGCTTTGGAAGAAAGGGGTCCCACAGTTTCATGTAAACCATGGAAACACGCAGCTTTCATTCAGTCCCACATTTTCAGGAATGCTCACCAGGTGTTACTGCGAATCATGACACCAATTTGGGAGAACTTCTTGCAAAAATTCCTATGTGACCTGGTTTGAACTCACATAAGGGACATAGCCATTCTGTGATGAGCAACTTGTTAAGAAGAGCTTGACAATGACAAACTTCCAAATTATGGTCACATGTTTTCAGTGTCTATTAACTACACATAGACCTTTTTGAGTAGAGATGCTTTACTTCAATAAACCCTTGCAGGAAATGAAAAATTTGGATAAACAAGCAATTTGCTTTTGATGACCCTGCTAAGTGAGGCAGGTTTGTAGTTTGTACCCAGAGATATGTACTCATAGAAAAACAAAGCAGCCCTGCTCTCTGAAACCCCAAGTTGGACTTCTTTCAGACCTTTCAACAAGGGCAAGATTGATGCCTCCTTACTTAAAAAAAGGCTACTTAGTTCCCACTTACCAATTACTTTTTCATTATGGACAAATGAGACCCCTAATTTGCACCTGCAGCTCATATACAGGGTTACCATTATGGTGTGGATACAAACATATGCTGGAGCTAAACCCACCACCTGATTGACACAATCCTGCAAATTGACAAGATATTAATGAGGGGGTGGTGAGGAAAGAAGCCATGATACTTACTACAACCTCTTCAAGCTTTTCTTTCTTACATCCATTTTCTTCTTGTCTATAAACACCTTGGCTGATCCAAGTTCTGCTTTCGGTTTCTTGGCACTTGGAGAATTGCCAGCAGCCACAGCATCACTTGCTCCAACAATAAATCCACTGTCCATACAGTTATCCTTGTTAGCTGAGTTATGAGTGAGTGGAGTGTGTGCTTCTGAACCAGTTGTTGCTGAATTGATGCTTGCTGATTCTGCTATTACCACCTTCTTGTTTTGGGGTTTCGGCTTCATTGCATGTATGCTGGTCATAAGCCTGTTACACCATCTCAAAGGTTAATTTTTCACAGAGAACCATGTCATAACATCAGGCTTGTCCATAAAATCTGGAACACCAGTGCCTGCCTAGGCATTGACTCAACCCTGGACAAGCACAAGACTTTTGTAGAAACCACAGTTTAGCCCACTAGGTACTGTTATCTCATTCATGAAAAGACACCAAGTGGTGAAACTAATTTCAATACCCAGACAGAAAGATTCATGAAATTGGACATTCAACAAAAAGAGTTTTAACGTAAGTAGACCCAAACTTGAGATCCAACCCACTTGAAATGAAACAAAGAACAAAGTTCAAGGTCAAATTTTAGATTGACAGCTGCAAGAAAGAGGCCATCTAAAAATGAGACAAAGACCAAAGTTCACATTCTAAATTGACAGCCGCAAGAAGAGGCCAACAGCACATCATCAGCCTTGAGCTCCTTTGACAAGCACAATTGTGCTACAGAGGGAAAGGCCAGACATGAATAGTGACTGAACTACCAATGTGTACTTTACTGGAGAAGAATGTAGAAACTTTCCAAAAATAGTATTCAACATGTGGATAAGGACTGTACCTTGCATGCTTGGCATAGCCTTCATAGTCTTCCATCAACATCTTACCTGCCTCCTCATTAAGAGCAGACTCAGGAAAAGGTTCAATGAGCAAACACCTGATTACCTGCATTCATGAGTACCATGTGAGTTGATAAAGCCCTGTCAGCACCCACACCAAATACTTTTGGGCAACACATATGACAGATAACACAGCTGTAGAATTCTAGCCTAGCAGTTGAAAACAATGACTGGGTATACAACCAAAAATTTGACACATTCAAACATGAGGAAGATAGTTGATTTAGCAATAGATTAACTACACAGAAGAGGGAAGGATGAATGATGGACTAGGATTATTAAACTAGATTATCCAACTCCAAGCCAATATATAATTGCACAAGACAGCAAGTTGAACAAGTTCTTTGACCGGATGAATAATAGGTAAATAGACTGAACTGAGAAGCAACACAGTGAAGATAAAGAACCTCTCAATAGATGGAAATTACCAGAAGAACATGGCGAAGACCAAGGGTGGGCTTCCAATCTTTCTTGAGAGTGTTAACACAAATTTCACCATTCTTTGCAATGTTTGGGTGGAAGATTCGGGTCATGAAATAGCCTGCATTCCATCACATCACATCACCAAAGTTACCAAAATCAGGTTGCTAAACCTGGCTCAATAGGAATTGCCCAGAACACATCAGCATGATTGCAGAGAAAAAATCCAGAAAAATATTGTGTCTGTTCTGGCCAAACCAAAAGAAACACAACAAGAATGAGTGTGGTCATAACCTTGTGAATGTCAGTCACAGACCATCACATGCATCATGAATGGCAGTGACTAGCTGCCATTATGGCTTCATCAGCTCCGGAGAGTGGATGTAGACAAAGAATATAACAATCTGGTCAAAACTTAGGGCATATAGTTACAAAATTCTGCACCCCCAGTTTCTGTCGCATTTCTGCAAAGCAACAGGAGACTTAATCATGATGTTGGCAAGCAATAAAGAGGCATGCCGAGAACCCTCTAACATCATTGACTTTGCTGAGATTACTATTAATACAACATCATCCAGGAAAAGGGAAAAATTTGCAACCTCATCTACAAAATTGCTAGACTGTAGAGAATAGAAAAAAAGAGATAAGTCTGCACCTTTGGGAGGAGTTTGGGGAAAGTCATGACTCAAAATCAGCTTCATTCTAAATACACCTCCTTCATATGGTGTCCCATCTGTTCCAAATACCAGTGCAATTGTCAGTTCACAGACCACAAGCATCAGATTCTCACACTCTCCTTATAATCATCATCAGTAGCACTTACATAAATCCATATTTCCAATCTCCAATCTCTACTACCCATGTCACAAATGGTGAATTGAATCCGGAAGTTCAATCTCGTCATCAGAAAGACAGAAAATGGGAAACAGGAAAATAAGGAGGCAGAAGAAATGCGTACATGGTCCCTCAATATCAGCAGTTATGTTGGAGAAGTTCTCCTCATTAACAAACACCGCAATATCTTCAGGTGGGCTCTCATCTAGGTTCTTCAACTCTCTGGCAAGCTCCTTGATGACTTTTGCAGGAAAAGCTAAATTCTCGTTTGTCGCCTGTCAGAGACAGAGGGAATGCCAATGATCAGCACCTGCATATACCCATATCTTCACTGGGCTCTGTTCTCCAGAATATTGTTCTATGGTTCACCAGATAGATAAGGAAAGCTTGCAAATCTGTCTCTGTTTCTGTCTCTGTCATCATCTTTCTACATTTGGTGCTTCTCTCTCTCTCTCTCTCTCTCTCTCCGAAGTGAAAATTATGCATCATTGGAGCCCAGGTGACAGAAATGTGCTAAACCTAGAAAGATTTCAAGCAAAGCTCACATCACAGATGGATCTCACACTAGGACTGTCCTTCTGTTGTTGAAGCTAATACGGTTGGAATGCATATGATCCAAAGCGTTAAGCAACCTACCGAAGAGACATCCTTCTTTCTGCACTTGGACCGTGATTCAAACATAGAGATAGCTGCGACTGTAACAGGTCTTGGACCTCTGATCTGCAATGATGTAAACTTTGACAGCAGCATTCGCATGATGCGTCGTGATGTTGAACTAACTTCCATGCACAGACAGGTGGGAATGGCAAACCTTGAGTTTCAACGGACATACCATCTTTGCACAACGAGCGTCTTGATCCTTTCAAGCGAAGCTCTTGAAGATCCTTCCGAAGCGCTTCCCCACTTCGTATCTCTGGATTCGACTGCCAATTTCACTGGCACAACCGGTGAACCAAAGGTACACACCACGCTTACAAGCCTTCACGATCTGATGCACATTGACAAGTTTCAAGGTGCAGCGACCTTTTCAGTTTCCCTCTCTACCCTTCCTTGCAATTCCTGCGACAGCATTGAGCAACCGCAATCATGTTTGCGGACACGGGGGACTCTGAAGGATTCTGTTCGTTCTGTTGCCTCTAGTTTGTGTTCCAGCAGGCCAACTGCTATGAGTGTGCTAGAACGAGGATGGCTCTTTCCCTATTGTCGTGCAACCCGACCTCAGAATGAACTGCTCATTACGATGATGTTTCCGTTAGAAATAGCGATCGGCGTTGGTGTCTAGACAAGGGCTGCAGACAGCGCCTTTCTCGATTCCTTCTCGCAACTGCAATTGATTGCTCTTCGAGACGCACGTGCGGCAAAGCCAAATAGTTATGAGCCGAAAGAGAGACAATGCCAGAAACAGAGAAGCCACAATGCAAATAAAGCCCTAGCCTCCACACCCGAAGACTCAATGCTGAACGAAAAGGAAACAATCAAACGAGCAGAACCGGATACATATCACCGGGCGATTGCTTGCAAAGCTCGGAAGAGGCAATCGCACGGAAACCACGAACTAACAAGAAATCCAGAAATTACGAACTCCTGCCCTTTGCAAGAACCTTCAAATGATTTTCTTAAAATAAAAACAAAAAAAAAGACAACGACGATCGGACCTGCTAGCCAGTTCTGAAGAAACAGGAGGGCGAAGCAAGCTGCAATGAGAGAAGAGGACTCGCTAGGGCGATGCAATACCAGAGCTCGACGCGGTCTCAGCGGAACACGAAACGGAACCAAAACGAGACCAAAACGAGGCCGGAAAAAAACAAAGAAAAAGGACGGAGGATTTCCTAGCACGTTTCGGAAGCGATGCGTGTGCAACAGACAGTAATGAGCACGAATTATTGGAGACGCGAGGAGACAAAGGGGGGACAGCCAGGAAAACACGCAGAGTGCAGCAGAACACGCAATTGTCAGAGGACGGAAGGGGCGGGCGCAGAGAGAGAGAGAGAGAGACGAAGGTCAGATTTTAACAATGGTTAAGTATTTTTTTCACCCATTCGTGACCGTGGTCACCGCATGACAGGACGGACCCGTCATATCGCCTATCCACAGCTATATCCACCGGCTTCAGCCGGTCGGTGTCGGTTTCCCGACCAGTGGCTTGTTCGTCCCTTTTGTGGACGGATGTGGCTTGCAAACTTTCATCCGACAGAAAGTTTTTTTTTATTTCTTTTTCTTTTTCTTCTCCTTCTTAAAAAAAAAGGTTTGGTTGTGTTTTATTTGGGGGTAGGATATTTGGTAAACCCTTTAGGGAATTTTTGTAGCATAAATTTGTTACTTTGGTTCATAATTTGTTGGATCAAGGTTTTCACACAAATTTTATATGAGGCAAATATTTTGTTTGCAAAATGAGTGTTTTAGGGTTTAGAAGTTAAGGTTTCTCAAATTGATTTAGCTTGTTAACTATTGATTATGATCATTTTTATACATGACTTCTCTAGATTATTATTTTAGTATGGGAACTTTGACACTTTCGTTGAGAGAAGGACTATTGTTTGTCAAATTGTTTGTGAGGAGGGAGAAAAAATATGGATATAATTAATTGTAACATGTACCAACTTCATAACATAAGATGCTATCATCTTTCTTTGCTAAAATAAAAAATAATTGCCACTACAAATTTCATTAAAAAAAAAGACTAACAAATTAAAATTTTAGTACTAATATTGCTACAATTTTGAATAAATTTTTTATTTTCAAAGTAAGTGGGGTTGTTGAATCAACTAGTCTAGAATTGGCCATTTTAATTCCATGTATTTCCAAACAAGTGCTTTAGACCTTTGTAACTAAAGATAGTTTTGAAATTTGAAGGAGCATTTATTTATAAGTCCCAACCACTTTCACCTTAAATATTGCACCTTAATTAAGTAATAATTTTAAATTCAACTTTTTATTTGTGAATCTCCTTTGAAAAATGAAGCCTCCTATATGAAAATTTAAGGTTGAAAGTCATTAAAAAAATGCATATTACACAACTATGTGCATACAAGATTTTTTCAATGTAAATGTACACATTCAATATCTAAAGTTGAATTTGATGTACACTTTGACAAATTAGTAAGGAATTTATTAAGATTATAATAAAAGTGTGTATATTAGTTGTATTGTTTAGTTTCTAAATTTAACTTTTCTCTATTAATGAATTTTAATTTTTTAATATCTTAATAACTTGAACTTCTAATGCTTGAAAACTCAATCCTTTCTATTAATGTTCCCGCATTTGGTTTAACTCCTATTTTGCAATTGTGCTAGTAAATTTTGATTCATAACCCATAAATTCCAAAATTGAAAACACCACTTTTGACACCACATTTATTTTACATTATTTGGATGAACTTCAAAATGAATATTATCTTTGTGGGTAAATATGAATGCTTCAATGGTGGGATTTTATCCACCCTACTTTAATCAATTTAAAGAAAGGAACAAACCAATATAATGATTTAAAGCCACTAGTTTTTGTGGGGCAAAAACAATTAAACTTGGTGATTTTGAGTATCGATTTTAGATGTCCTACTTTGGACATTGTATTGACACTAATAAGTTGTGTAAATTTTTTTTCACTTGCATGGTTCTATATATGAAATGAAGATGTTGTCAATGAGTCAAGAAGGTGTTCTAGCAAAGGAATTCTAATGAACAAAATGGCACAAAACCATTAAATTTAGCTAGGTTTTTTTTGGTTCCTTTTGTGTTAACCTCCTTACCCAATTTTTCTCATCTCTTCTTTTTCATTCTACCCATGGTTCTAACTTTGGACCTATATGATTGCTCGAGCAACAATGGTCTCAAAAGGCCTAGTACAATAACAACTTCATGATTTTGATTGGCCGGCAATACCGATTGACCCAAGTGGTAGCATTTCAAATAGCCCAGTTTTTACATACAAGGACGAATAATACAACCATCCAACCTAAAACAAACATTCATGTTGGCATCAATAGGTTGTAGCTAGTAGTTCAATTGATACGGGATCGTCAATAAGACAAAGGTTGATGACAACATTGGGTATAGAATCCTTACTTCTCAGAGATGGGTTCTACAAGTTTTGGTGATGATGCCATGTTAACAAATCACCCTTCATAATATTACTCTCAACCTAAAGGGATTGATCTTGTTGCAGGTTTCATCATCATCATCATCATCATCATCATCATCATGCAGTTTTGTAGTGAGCCTGATCACATCAATATTGTGTCAAGGTCTGAAGCATCAGCAGACTGTTTGCATCCTCCCTGATGATCAGATGCAAACAAAATCATGAAAATTCATGGTGGTCAGATGGCATCAACTCTACAAGCTCATGACTCTGCAAACCTGCAAATACTGCTAACACTCAATTTGGTTACAAATACCAAAACCTTCTGACTCCCTACAAAGACTACCAATGAAAAGTGGCTCCACAATAACTAAACAAGATCAATCTGTCCTTCAAAATCACCACTAGAGCAAAGACTGCACAAAAGGATAATGGATCTCCCGACAACAAACTTAGAATCCTGATTTTCATGATGAAGAGCTTGTTTCTTCAAGATGAATGCCCTGAGTGTTGCAATGAAGAAAACCCAGGTAATTATCAATCAAATGGAGGACCTGAAGTTTCATTGTCTAGTGGGCAGTAAGTTAATAACAGGACAAGAATAAGAGGTGCCTCCAGCTGCCACATGTGGAATGACTGTGTTTGCAGCAGGCAAGCCACAGGACAACCAGACCTCTACCTCCACAACCCATGACAAAAAACAGTAAAAAAGGAGGACATGATCAAATGTTTCCTTTACCACAATGATCATCCTGTTCGGTGATGATACAACTTGGTAATGGCCTTACGCTCACAGTCCTGCATAAGACACACCCCACAACACACAATTGATAAGCATTGGTTATAGAGAATCATGAGCTTCATATGCATGGAAAAAGTGACATGTGTGACAAAGAAGCTTCCCAAGTGGTTGAAGTTTTGAGCTTCTGAACTCTTATGCTAAGCTCTGAAATCTAACTTGTCCACAGAAGCTCACTTGACATGACTGATAACCTTATGTACAAAGATGAGACATGATATGTGGTACAATGAAAAAAACAGTGAGGGAAAAGAAAACTGAAGTTCCACCAGCATTCCATTGGAGAAGGGAGTCACCCCGGCATGTTGAGCTTAATTACCTTGAACATGTTCAGATGAAATTGCAAGGATGGATTTGTGCGCACAAGCTTTAGATAGGTGTATGCAAAGCTAAGCTGGTCACGAGGTGTGAAGCGATCCACTTCATTGAACCAGAGACATGAGAAAAGATTCGCCATTGGAGTATGAGCCCTCACAATAAATGATCCTTCAGGCACATCTGTGATTGCACTATATGTTGTTAGTGATGACTCTTCTGATCAGCTGAAATAGAAAGAGGTCCTGATGTTTGTCCATTGTCCTATCACTCTCACCCCCAAAGAACAAGGAATGGCATTCAGAGTGGAAAAGCAAAGAGAAGGAAAGCAGTTCCACTCACAACTTGGTAGCAAACGATGAGGATCGGATTCATTGAACTGTGTCAGGCCATCCTCCTGATAAAACTGAAACTGCTGGTCAATAATGGTGTGGTTGAACTTGTTCAGGCACTTGTTTTGTTCAACTTCCTCCCAGACACAGTGACGGTCATAATGGTTGGAAATTGCATACTCATGCTTTCCTCGCCACAAAAAGTATTCCAGAATCAAAAGTGGATCACTATCAAGACGGAGTTTACTATCCAGCCATATTGAGTACCTGTAGCCCAGTTGGAGCATCAGCATTACAGCTTGATTACCGAATATAAAACAAAACATACAAGGATTAACCCAATGTCTCAGTTACAGTTTTGGCAGATGTGTACACTGGTTGTGCAGTTAAAATTCTCCAAAAGGCAACTGGTTAAGCTAAGAAATCTAGTGACCAGCTTTTCACCTTAACACTGCCTAGGCTTATCTACAACTAAGTGCTGTATGCCAGATGGATACAGCAGCACCACATCAAGGAATGAAGAATTACAACCTGTTTGCTTAAACTGATACCATGCTTTTGGTTCTGGTTGTAGACAAACCTGGCATTGGGGAAAATCCGATGTGTTAGAAACTTGGGCACTTTCCCATTGCGCCGACCATCAAGGTACGGTAAGTTCTTGATCAAAACAATTCTCCATAATCCAAGATCCCCCTTCGCATTAGGTTTGGGCTCTTCCTCCTGCAGAATCACATCTAGACTTTCTTGGTCCACAAACATCACAAAACAGATGTTCTTCTTTGAGTAATCCGACATCTGCAAACCCCAATACCCACAGAGCATTAGATGATCCTCTTAACATACTAATGGAAAACCTGATTGCCAACTAGACTCTTCTGATGCAGCCTGCCAACAAGGCTCTAATAACTCCCACTTAGAACCACTTACCTTTTTATTGGTGGGAAACCGGAGACGATCCCAATTGCCAAAGATGCAGGAAGAGACTGCAATATGGCATGTTTGTAGGAACTCTACGTCCGCATCACTGAACTCAAAACCAGTCAAAGGATATCCTTCAGGTGCCTGGACAAACCCACAATGCACCATCTGATCTCTGACATGAAAGGCCTCTTTTCTTTCTTCAAGAGTTTGGTGACCAGCAAACCTTGGCTCCCAGTCAAAGATTTCTGCAGGTTTATCCTCCATCTGGATATAGCTCAGTGAAAAGTCTGCAAAGTTTGAGTAGTCTTCAGGCTCCTCAAGCCCCTCTGTTATGTTTTTGAAGTCTACGGCACATGGTGCAGCTTCTAGAACCCAACAGACAATCAAAGTCAGGCACAAAATATCCTATACATAGTACTGAGAACTTTCAATTTACAACAACATGATGGAATTGAGAGATGGCCCAATAACTTACAATACTCCAGATCTGACAACATAATAGCAACCAAGAAAAAAGCATGAAAAAGAATAAACCCCAACCCTAAGAAAAAGAAAAGTAACAAAAACGAAAACTGAGGAGCAGTTTGAATGACAGCAACAGTCAGTAAACATGGATGAATGATACTGCCAGTTGTCATTTGCAGCTGACAGATGGATACATAATTTTCCACTGCAGATGCAAGCATGAAAATATTCATTAAATCAAAAATCACCAATCAGACAGAAATAATATGCAATCACATCTTCCAGTCTCCAGAATGTTGTGTGCAAGTAAACACAAATAAAATAACTAGTCAACCAACACCATCTAAACCTTTTGGCTGACCATTTTTGGCATATTATGAAACAACAATCAACCAAACCCACATGATCATTCAGCATTCAGCAGAATTGGACAAAAGAAAGCCAAATTTCAATCAAGAATTTAAAGCACCTACTTGTTTTATGCCTGCATTTTTTTTTGGATTTCAATGGCTTCTGCACAATTGCAAGCTGAGTATCAATCTGCTCTATATTATTGTCCCTCCTTTGCTGCTCCTGGGAAGAACTAGTAGTTTCACCAAGGTCCAACCCAATCACGCTCTCATTGTCCTTTTTTGGGATCGCACCAGCAGGTCTGGTATTCCCATTACCCTCTAAAGCATGACTGCTGCCATCAAGTCTGGACTCTGAATCATCACTGTGTAGTCCCTCACTGGCATCCCCTTGGTCACTTTTTTCTGTATCATGTTCCTCAGGTTCACCCTCGCCTCCATCATCATCATAGTCATCATCGTCATCTTGGTGCAAAGCATCTGCCTGCTTGCTTGCGGCCCCTTGATTTTCAATCATTTCTTCTTGCTTAGGTTTCTCTTGCTGCTCTAACTGGGCTGCATATTCCACCAGCTCAGTACGCTCTCGCTCATTGTACAGGCTTGCACTTTGCTCTGTATTTGTTGGATCTGGGTTTCTCTGCTCCTCGCTATTACTCCTATTACTCTTCCCAGCTAAGTCCTCAACCTTATCAAGAACTAATTCAACTTGATCTCTTCCCTCACCAATGGACAAATGCATGGGATCACTGTCAGTGCCAACACCTGCACAGTTGCAACGGACATATCTGATCAAGAACTGTCTGCCTTGCCCATACCACCAGCACAGGCCACACCAGGGCAGCAAGTTACTGCAAAGTTCGAAGGTACAACAACACAGACTCAAATCTAGTGAGGAGGGAAAATTGAGTGTTATGCTTACAAATTGTCCCACAAAATATGCAAGAACTGTGGACAATTTGGAAGTGGAAACTTTGAACAGATGTACATTATTACCAGAACGAGTTTCAAACACTGCCACCAAGACCTTCTATAATTTTAGCTCTGCTGCATACCTTGTATCAGCTGTGGTGACAACCTTTTGTCTTGCCTTCTGCTATTCAGCTCAGAATGATGAGTAATATCCTACCACATCACCAACAAAAATCCTCATTTCCCTTAGAGATACTCCTTCCATAGCTCAAATATGCTAGAATTATACAAAATTCAACATGGATTTGTCTCATCTCAAATCATTGTCAGTGCAGCCCACCCCACATGTTGGCTCTTAGCTAGTGCCAATATACATTGTTGTGCTGATTACAGTTACATATTGTGAAAGTGGCACTCAGACTGATTCTTCAGAGACAGATAGAACTGTTACAGATGATAGGTACCCAACCAAATCTAGTAAGAAACTAACCAGCTTATTGAAAAAACCATCCAACTGAGAAGAGCCTTGTTCGCCTGTGTCATCACCCAAAGGTCATCATGCAATTAGGAGTGACAAAGAAACTGCATCAGAACTAAACAAGGAGCACACACTGTGCAGAGAGGGGATGGACTTCTATTAGCTAAAGTTTCTTCTCCACAGAACTGGCAGTGTGATTCAGAGATGTTCTTGCAAAAAGCTCTTGAAGGTACATTAGGTGGATGCATAAACTCGAGCACTTGCTCAATAATGTCAATTGCCAAAAACCCTACACAGCTGAATCTCATTAAGGAGTTCCCAAGACAGCATTTGCCAAATGTAGCAATTTAACAGATGGCTTCCATTGCAACTTCTTCGTTATGCCCCTCATTTCTCTGCCCTCGCTCTGATCTCTTGCTATAAAAACCCTACACAGTTGACTTTCATCAAGGAGTTCCTTAGACAGCACTTGGCAATATAGCAATTCAACAGATGGCTAGCATTGCAACTCCTTCATTATGCTCCTCATTTCTCTGCTCTAGCTCCAATCTCTTGCTACAAAATCCCTAAACAGCTGAATCTCATTGAGGAGTTTCTAAGATAGCATTCAGCGATGTTGCAATTCAACATATGGGTTCCATGGCAACTCCTTCATTATGCTCCTCATTTCTCTACCCTAGATCCAATCTCTTGCTGTAAAAACTCTATACAGCTGAATCTCATTGAGGAGTTCCTAAGACAACATTCGCCAATGTAGCAATTCAACAGATGGCTAGCATTGCAACTCCTTCATTATGCACCTCATCTCTCTGCCCTAGCTCTGAGCTCTTGCTTTATAGAGCTTGTGAAATGAAAAAAACCTATTTGATCAAACAATTGTCCAAAATCCACAGCTACAAGTTCGAAGATGGAGATAACAAGAGAATCTGTGAGATGGAAGGCTTTACCTCTGAGGGCAAAGCTAATAACCTCGCTACTGTAGATGGTGACAAGGACTACCAACAAACACAGCACCAATAGCAGGCTGGTAGAACATGGCAAATTCCTGGAAGTATGTCCTCCTGGTCTCCTTCCTCGTCCGAACTTCAAAGCACTGCTGCCAGCAGAGAAAAATCTGGAAGTTCTGCTCTGTCTGACACCTCCATGATCTCCTTTACTGCGATCATACATCCGTGCGGCAGCTGAGGCAGGTCGCTGGGAGCTGTGATCTCCATTCATGGTTGGAAAGCTACTGTCTTCTCCGTTGCCTATGCAAAGCGATGCGTTATACTTGGCCTCTCTGCTGCCTTCCTGTCTACGACGCCTTCCCTTCTCATTTCCTCCCGCTCCATACTCCAACTACCATACCTTCTACTACTATGCCCTATATTCCTTTCGTCCTCGCTGCACACGGCCATGTGTGTCTGTCTCTAAAGCTCTCTCAACGCGGTTTCCGTCCTTGGCGAATTGCTCAGAGCATTGAAACAAAACTCTCATCGTATGATATTCTCGTATCAAAAAACTTCTCCACTTCATAGTCTCGGTTCCTACAACCAAAAAACTCGCAAAAAGAGAGGAAAGCTTAACCAATCCAGCAATTCCCGATCCCGAATGCGTCTCAGCTTTCGCAATTCCGACGGAAAAAGAAAAGAAAATTTTTCACCAAAAAAAAAAGAGCATGCACACACAGACACACACAAACACACACACTCTCTCGCTCTCTCTCTTCTCCAAAACTCACCAGATCGTGCTGCACACTTGCTCAAATTACTTGAAAATTGGATTGATCGAGAGAGCTTCTCCTTGTCTTTTCCCACGAGAACGAGCTCTGAAGCGTGCAGAAGCGACAGCGCGAGAGAAACAGCGGGCAAAGCTCCAGCACCCGCAGCAAACGGTTTAACGATTTTGAAAAACAGCACGAAGCTCGAGCAACAACAAGCCACTCGGGAGACCATCTCGTCGAGGTCCCCTAATCCGACGTGTTGGCCAACTCAGCATGACCTCCTAGTCGTTTGACCCAAGTCCCAAGATTCCGATTGGCCAACTACGTTCCCAATCATACGTCACCTTTTTTAAAAACTGTCTTTCTTTTCTTTCTTTTTTTTTTCTTGTTTTTTTTCCCCCTTCTTTCCCACAAACTTTGCCTTTTCGTCTTCTTCTCTTCCAGTGAAAACACGGTGTTTTCTTTTCCACTTGGCGACAAAAAAAAAAGGGGTGGCGAATCTAACAAAGGGAATTCATTTTTTAAATCGCCATATCTTGAGAAAAAAACCTAGAAGTCGCCAGATTTAGATAGTGTGGTCGCTGTAGGTCGCCAGAATTAGGCAGGATTCCAAAAAAATCTCCTCTTCCACCAGGACAGTCGCCATTTACTGCTAATCAATGCTGAGGATCCTAGCCAGTGCACCTACTCGAGGAATTTGAAAAAAAAAAAAACCCCTGGTTTGTCTCACATTCGGATCAGTGTTTTTTTTTATTGGCGAATTTTCGCAAAAATTCGAACTGAAAAATGTCATTTCGACTAATACAAAGGTTTTTTCATGGGAAAAATGGTCCAAATTCGTCAAATTTCGAAAAGAAAAAAAAAATCAAATCGCCAAATTTCTACAATAAGTTTCAGTAGGTAGCCAAGAATATAGAAGGATCCTGGTTTTTTTTCTACTTTCATATGTGGCATGTAGCCAGAATTGGCTAAATTAGTTTCCCGATGGTCACTATCTTGGCTACATCACAATATCCTTAAGAAGAACCCTGATTCGGATCATAAAGATCAGTGTTGGGTGTTTCTTTAGTTTTATTATGAAGAGCCTTCAGTTTTGGTTATGAAAAATAAGTTAGAATTGTCTCGGTGTTGGTTTTAATGCGTAAATGGAACCAAGAATATGGTTTTGGGTCTGATTCTTTTTATTAAAATTGTATAAATCTAATATTATTAATAATAACAAGCACTCCGGCCATGGTTTTGAAAAGCTAACCTGGTTCCAGTCCAGTTCTTACTAACCTGGACCCGAACTGGCAGTTAACTGGCCGGTAACCCTGATTCTAGTCAATTACTTGCCCAACACTGGTTCAGAGTTTGAACCCACAAACTCTTCTTTAAAAAGTACTCGGATGCATTGTTCTATGCCTAAGGTAATGCCCAAGGAGTGAGGCATTTTGGAATGAGCATGTCTTATTAGAGTGAGAGTCTATTTCAGGAACATCCCTTTCCTTGGGCGTTACCTTGCGTAAAGCACTAGAATAATTTTTTTCCAATTTTTCCCCATCACACTCACTAGGTATCGCAAGACCGGGAACATGCAAAAAAGAGGTGTGATGTTTTGAAAAGTGAAATGCTTGTTGGAGTAGGCATTTCATTTTCAAAATGCCTCACCCTTTGTGGAGGACAAAATCGGCTTGATAACATGCCTTCCAAAGACCATTAAAAATTTATGCACAAGTAAAGCTTAGCTATTATGTCATCACTAGCACAAGTAAAGCTTAGCCTACTTCATTGTGAATGAAATGCATGTGAACTATATCCCATGTTATTTGGACATAGAACTTTTGTTGGGTGGTGTTTTGAGTATAAAATGTTGCCCAGATTGTATTTTTGGACATGAAAACTTTGCCCCTAATTGTAGGAAAATAAGTGAACATATGAATGTGAGAAACTAGAATGTACATGAAAATTGTTTCATAAGAAGCATAATATTTCATTGGAGTTTTTGAAAGAGAGATATTATGCGGGGTAGTTATATCCATGGCACAACCTAAACAAGTAAAATGCACTAAAATTGTGAATAAATGTATGATAGCCAAATGACCTAATGCTACAATTAAATCTGACTAATTATTGAGTATGGTCCACAAAGGTAATGAAATCATTGGTGAACTTTTAAATTACCATCCAAAATACATATATTTTGTGTAATGTTTAATTTCTTTTGTTTCAATTTGAAAACTTATTTATGCAAAAAGTTGTCCTTTTTGCCAACATATTATGCAATATGGAATTAGGTATTACGGTTCAACTAAGTCATCTCATTCTACATGTAATGAACTTACCCACATGATATAAAATAACAAGAATAGAGCACATGAGAATGAAATTTATTTTCATGTCAAAAATCTAATGCCAAAAAACTATCATTCAAAGATGTAATGAAAAATCAACCACATTGAGAGCCTTTCACAATGTGCACTTTTCTTCATAGGTAGCAACATCATGACATACCATAACCCCATTTATGGGTTTCATCTATTGCAATGCCTAAGATGATAACATATTTTTAATATGCCATTTTGGAAGTGTTTAGAGTTTAGAAACATTATATAAGAAACATTAAACATGTATATGAAGATATCAAGAATTCATTAAAATGTTTGATTGCAATTTTTTAAGGAATGAAAATTAATAATTACATTACAAGGTTATTGGATCTTGTAAGGGTGATTCCTTCAATCAGCTTAATTTGATTGACATGTGGGTTTAAACATTATGATGATGGGCTATGCAAGGATAAGGAATTTTATTTACTTTCCAATTCCCAACAAAGAAAGCTTGTTGTAAAACTAGCCATGGCAAAGCAAACCTATTGGAATAATTTGCAAAAATACAATATTATGCAACTATACAATATAGTTTGGCATGCAAATTGTGAAGCTTAATGAATTTAAGATTACAAAACTTATGTTCAAGGGATATAAGCAAGATAGATTTGGTGTTGTTGATGGAATAATTACAT
>Ga0209611_10000527_pt1 | contig 57781 bp, 36 predicted proteins | sample S1TSphgellanicum_3_FD_187693 | JGI IMG/M metagenome (GOLD analysis project Ga0209611, IMG submission 187693) | Host-associated microbial communities from peat moss isolated from Minnesota, USA - S1T2_Fc - Sphagnum magellanicum MG (SPAdes) (version 2) | ecosystem: Host-associated > Plants > Peat...
TTTTTTTTTTCTTTTTTTTTCTTTTTTCTTTTTTTTTTTTCAATTTTGTGATGTAACCAAATTGGCAATCATCAACAAGAAGATTTTAGCCAAATCTGGCTATATATGCAAGTAAAAAAATTTTAAGAATACTTTCATATTTTGGCTATCTACCAAAACCTGTTGTAGAAATCTGGTGATTGAAAAAAATAAATAAATAAATAAATAAAAATTATTCCCATATGAAATCTGGCTGATAATGGCCATTTTTCAACAAAAGTTCTTTGGAAATTGAATGTGTTGAAATCTTTAATTTTTCCTGGTTCAATAAATGCAGAAACTTGTCCAGAAAAAAAAAACATTACTTGTGGTGTAAGAGCAACTCCATCTCCAACAAAGTAATGGCCTCAAAACTAAGGAGAGAGCCCAAGAATATTACTGAAGTTCTGCAAGTTTCTATGCATTAATGCAAGTAATGGAAACATGCATATTCTTCTTCATTCTTCTTCTTCTTCTTCATGAGCATTGAGGGTACCTTAAAATTCTGTTATCTCAAGTCTCTGATGGTTTATATAATAAGCTCCGTCTCTTGTGCTGCAAATTGCGTCGGTGGGTCCTGTGTTTTTTCTTCCCCCAAGTGTGTTTGTTTGTCTGTGTCTCCCACTCTCCACTCTCCTTGGATGCTTTTAGTAGCTCTGCACAGATTAGATCTTGCTGTCCGAATTCCAAATTCACGCAGTCAGTGAATCAGTCAGTGAGGACTCAGGAGCGCCTGGAGAGTCTAGAGGTCCACCATTCAAAAACTCCTGAATCTGAATCCAAAGGCGACCTCAGCCTGGCAACCATCTTATATGCATGTGGGGAGGGGAGGGGAGGATTCAGATCCAAATGGCATCACAAAAAGTGGTAATTCCAGATGGACAAAGTTCACAACAATGATCCAATTCCAGATGTTCTGCACACTGCTTGTTTAATCTAAAGCAAAAAGGATACCCGTAGCCCTGGCCAAGAATGAACCAACAACCACCAGCGCATCATGAGGGATGAATGATGGGTGAACATGAAAACAATTTTCCATTGGGTTCTAGTCTCTTAGCGAACCACTCTGGTTAGCTCAGCTACGAACTAACAACCCACAAGCCCTTACCTATGTACTAACCATCGACATGCATCTACTTACTTAGTACCCACCTATTATCTACATGCCTACTACTACCTACAGGACCTATCCCAGGTTCCCCACAAGGGATAAGTTAACAAGGTGAAACTTGACATAAACTTGGTTCAGGCTCAATCCACAACTCACTCATAGCAAAGCTTCTAATGGATGGTGCGCTGGCATCTGTTGGTTCACTCTGCCTTCGGGCACACACTGACTTCTTTTGGTGCCCACTCTTTTCAGAATGTATTATTCTGGTAAGACGCCAAGGAGCGTCATCCAAATATCTCTGAACAAAGCCATAGTGGTAGAGTTGCCGTAAGCTTTTTGTTTCTGACAAACCAGACCATCATCAGACAACAATTTTGTTCACGTACATTTGTCTTATTTTATGATACATCATTTGAGGAATTAATATGTAGTACCTAGTAGCTCAATGCTGCTAGCATTTTGTTGTTGTTATTTTTTCATCTAAACTGTGCTGGAAAAATTGTTGTCACATTAAAAGTTTTAGTTGTGAAATTGTGCAGTGTGCTGAAGAGATGGTGTAAATTGTTTCAAAATACGCATATATAGATTTTGTGGGTGGGGGGGTTGGTTTTGATTGGCAAAACACACACAGGATCATGCAAAATTCCTCCACTGTGAATGATGGGTGAAATGATCAAAACTTTGGCAAGCTTTCTTCACCACAAGTGCTCATACAATTTTGTCAAGAAGCTTTGTTGTGTGTACGAGAGTGTGTGTGCATCTTTAATTTCTTTTTCTTTCAGTTTTGCAATGTCCAAAAAGAGGCAAAATTTTGTCTCCCCCCCAACCCCCCACAAAATTCTTTTAAATGAAAATTGCATCGAGAAAACACTTTTTCTTAGTAAAAAAACTCTAATATAATTCACCCATAAATAAACACTGGTCATATCCATAAAAACCCCCATAAAAATTCAAGCTTTTTCTCCAAAGTGCATATACAAAATTCTGAGGAAGCTTTCCTTTCGTTCGCAGTCCTTTTGTTTTTGCAACCCATTCAAGGTCTTTCTACAGTGCAAACTATGAATTTTTTTTTACAAACATTTTAATAGAAAATCTCAACAACTTTGACATTGTGGTAGCATCTTAGGTATAATTATCATACAGTAAAGCACACCAAGGTTTTCCACTTTGTATTTGAAGGCACCTCCCCATGTGGGAGATTCATTTGTTAGTTGAAGGAGCTTTGTGCTGATCACATGCAAAACAATGTTGGGTGGTTATCAAAAACAGTAATAGACTCTTAATAGTTATCAAGGGTGGTTCTTAGGATTCATAACTTTGGTTCTCAAAAGAATTGAAAAGAATCATATAACTGGACATAAAACCACCGGTTCTTTCTTTACTGGTTCTTGCACATTTTGTGATAACTACATGGGAGAGGCCTCTTCTAGGCTTGGTGTTTTTCAAGGTTTTTTGTTCATCTCTTTCTCTTTGTACGATTTGCTTTGTGCTACTGGTGATGGGTTTAGGTCTTAGGTTACTTGATTCCTCCTCTTAGGGTTTCCCATTGTGTGTTTTTCATTTTCAAGTGTTGTTTTTTGTTTGGACTTGGATTTTTGTTTTCTTCTCTTGTTCCTTTGCCGAGTGTTTTTTCTTTATTTGTTTATTTATGCTACATAGGGGAGCATCTGGCTTCTGCAAGGACTAGAACAAAACACATTGGAAGGAGAGAACCCCTTTTGAGAATGAGGTCTGCAGAATAAGTCTACAGACAGCCAATTCAGGGGGAGAATTAGTCCACCAAAAGTGAGAACTAGGGTATAGGGTAGGATAGGTCTGCCAAAAATCTTTTTTCTTTTGACCCATAATCTTTTTATTGTCTGCCCTGGAAAAATATATATATATATCTAACAAAACAAAAAAGAACATTTGGATTTTCAGACCTGACCTTATTAGTCTATATGTCTATGATGTTTTGTGGCAAGTTTCAAACAATGTGCTCTTGCCAAACAAACACCTTGATATTAGTGTGCATACAAATTCAATAATGATTTTTTTTTCAAAATTATGAGCCCAAATGTAATAAAATAAATTATGTAAATAATATAGTCTATAATATTCACACACCAAAACCTTTAAAACTTCAAATCCAAAACCTTAAGGTCTAAATGAATTTCAATTATCCCATGTGGAATGTATCATCCAAGACATTCACATTTTGATACCAAGAGGGACCTTCTTTTAGGTTTATGTTGTGAGGTGCCCAAACAAGGGATCATATCTTCTCTAATCTTGTCACCATTATCCAATTAAAATATGATGTTTGGAAACTATGTAGAAGTAGATATTGTGAATTTTTTTAGTTTTGTGATTGAAATATTACCTAACTTGTATAGAGGAAATAGACCTTATACATGAACAAATTATGTTCCATGTGAAAATGCAATGGATTAAAGATTAATTTTGTAAAATATGAAAATAGTAATGCTTGAATTTATGTTTTATTGGATTGCCAAACGTTATGTAATTTGTATGTATCAATCATGGCGTGGAGGATTTCGAAATGGAACTTGCTATGTGTACAAAATTTGATCTCAAGCATAACAAGGTTTTCACATTTTCACCCACCTACTTAGAGAGAGTACAAAGAAATTGTATTGTTCAAGTAGAACTCTAATTCCTAAATGTGGAGATAGGATTTGATTACTAATGTTCTTCATATTCCTATCATTTTTTTCACATCGATTTTTGTGATGTACAAGTAATATCCACAATTATTTTATTTTTTTTGGAGTTTTCAACAATCAACAATTTATTTTTTGAGTATTATTATTTCAAACAAGTAATTTATTTTTATTTATTTTATTTCAAAAAGGAAATGTTTTATGTAATCATCAACTAGTTTTGTTTCTCATGAGATAGTAACTTGGTGCCCTAATAAAACAAATAGCATGTTGGGCAATTACATTGGTATTGATCAAAAAAATCATGTATATTTATATTTTTCATTTTTTTAATTTAAAATACCTCTGTGTGTGTGTGTGTGTGTGTGAAATTTCTAATATAGTCAGGCAATGTGGTCAGTTTTCCTTAAAACGGGCAGACGGAAGAATTTTTGACAGCCCGTGGGCATCTTTTGGGCAGTTATATAGGTCCCTATGAAATAGTCAACGCTGATGTCAATTATGAACAGGGTTCTGAATGAAAGGACCCCTGAGATTTTCATCCAGTTACGGTAGTGGTACACTTACCAAATGCTTTTCAAAAATTGGATGAAATAAATTAGAAGCTTGGTTAGCAACTTAGCAACACAATGTGTTTTTTTGGCTAAATTTTTCGCCAAATTTCGATCTAAATTTTTTTTAATTTCTACTTATACACAAAGGATTTTTCATGGAAAAAATGACCCAAATTTGCCAGATTTCAAAGAAAAAATAAATCCACATCGCCAGATTTTTAAAGATAAGTTCCAGCAGCAGGTAGCCAAGAATAATATAGAAGGATTCTGATTTCTTTTCTATTTTCATATTTAGTGTATATAGCCAAATCTGGCTATATCATCTTGTGGATGATTGCCACTTTTAGCTACATCACAAAATTGATAAATAACAAATAAATAAACAAGGGTTGTGCGTGTCACCCACATTATGGCCTTGCCATTTACATTAAAAAGTATCTTAGGGCAAAAGAAGAATTATGGAAACTCAAATATTTCACCATGCAAAAATAAAAATTCTCAAAAAATCTCCTAAAAGAAACCAAAATCCTTCAAGATATTATAACTCTATAATTATTCTCAAGTTTCAACACAAGCCAAAAAATATCATCTTTCAAAAATCCTCATATAAAAATAGACCTATTGTTATTATCTAGGGACCAAAATCCCTTAAGCTACTACTACACTCTATAATGAATCTAAACACAATATCCTTGCCAACTAAGGCAAGCCCAATAAACCCTACTTAGCAGGGTATTTTCTCAATTTTCAGATATCGAAAATTTGGTCAAGTTCCTCAAATAATTAGCAAAATTATTCAAATTTACAATTTAAAACATGAATTTATTTATTTATTAATTCCAGAAAGGGACAAATTTTGTCCCAAAAAAAGCACTGGCTGGTAACACCTTTGCCCACAACTTTAACATATTATTATTATTATTTATTTATTAATTAACTTTTTGGATACAATTCGAAGGCCTTAATTTTTTTTTTAATAAATAAATCCTCCTGAGTACGTCGGGTCACCCTATGTTATAGGGGGTTGACATGACCTTCGTCCCCAGAATTACTCATATTCTAGTAGTACAGTGTCTGAAACGAACGTGACCCGTTTTGGAAATCCCGGTCAGCCGCTGTTTAGCCGGGTGATTTGGTTAACGGGTGACCCGGAACCCCTTGGAGGCAGAGCGGCGTCGCCGGGCCAGGCGGAAGGGTAGCGCGCTGCGCTTTGTTTCCCCCGTCGTGATCGGTTAGGAACATCTCGCGGAACATCTTGTTTTGCTTTCTCGGATTCAATCATCGGTTGCATCCTGTTTCTTATTCTTGGTTGTTATATTCAGGAACAAGAAGCGGTTTTCTGCGAATTGGGAGAATGTCGGGAGAGCTTGTGAGGTGGACTGTGGAAGAAGAACTTCGACAAAACAGCTCCGGTATGGATTCTTGTAGCAGGAAAGAAACTTTGTCTCCTTCAGTGTGCCAACCTACTCTCTGTTCTCATGTACTATGCAGCGGCGACGGCTTCTTGCTCATTGTGGCTGTTCAGGGTATTCTTGGACAGCATATGGAGCCGGACTTTTTTAATGCTGGGCATGCATGACAAATTGGCAACCTAAATGAGAGCGTCTTTCTGCAACAAGTACCCCACAGAAGGCTTGGAAGGCTGTAATAACTGGACTATTGATTTGATTTGCAGCGCCTGAACATGGGCCAGGCTTTTGCACAGGGTGCATTTGTACGACTCTACAGGGGAACCTACAGTGGAGAGGAAGTAGCTGAGAAGATCCTGGAGAGACCAGAGAACAATGTGGAGAAAGCAATGGTGATGGAGTCAGCAGTTTCTAAAGAAGTTACAATGCTTGCAACTGTGAAACATCAGAATGGTGTGGCAATTTGTTGGGGCAATAAATTTTGGAAAAACCTTGCGTGGTGCATTTTGACTGAGTATACAAAGGGTGGATCAGTGCGGTCATTTCTCAGTAGACAGCAATCCTGTGCTGTCTCACTGAAGCTTGTTGTAAAACAAGCCCCTGGACATTGTTAGGGGCATGGAGTACTTGCACAGCTTGGATATAATTCACAGAGATCTTAAGTCTGATAACTTGCTCATTGCAACTGACAATTCCATCAAAATTCCTGATTTTTGAGCTGCAAGGATCGAGGTGAAGGTTGAGGGCATGACTCCCAAACAGGGACTTACTGATGGATGGCTTTGTGTGATTCTGACCTCATCCTCATATTAGGATGTTTCTTGTTACTGTTGTTTGTGGTAATTGGTCATTTTTGCAAATATTCATCACTCCACAGGGTTGTATCTGGTCACAGTATGATGGTTGCATCCTGTAGAGAGACTGACAGCCTGCAATGAAGAGCATGGCATGGAATACACATAGCACTGGGGGTTCAATGCATCATCGTTTTATTGGTTTTATGGTATCAAAAGGCTCCCTATCTGTCTTATGTTGCAACTGAGTTAGGGTGGTGTGGTGGTGGGAGCAGGGAGATGATTCAGCATAGATTCTACAACCACAAGGTAGATAGATGTCTATAGCTTTAGCATTGTGCTGTGGGAGCTTATTATTGGGTTATTACCTTTCAAGAGCATGACGGCAGTACAGGCAGCATTCACTGTGGTGGATCAAGGGGTCCATCCCCCAATCCCAGCTGACTGCCCTCTAGCACTGGCACATATTATGTCTCGCTGCTGTGATGCCAACTCAGATGTTCAACCCGGCTTCATGCTGATGGTCAAGATGTTAGAGCAAGCATGTGAGGAAATAATGACCACAGTACAACACGCCAGATTTTGGGATGTGGATGTTTGGCAATGCCTCACATGAGTCATTGAGAAAAGCACTGAAGGGCTGGAGGGGTAAGGGAGTGTACATTGCAATGTTTCATACTAGGAATAATGGTGAATTCCCCTCATGTTATCTTATACATAGTAACCCCCATTGGAGCATGGATTTTGCAGGCAAATCATGGGATTGTTGGTATATTTTATTGATTCTGGTCAATGAATATGAGAGAGAGAATGACTTTAATTCTTCAGTCTCTTTGCAGAGGGCCCAGCTTGGAAGTTATATGTCCCTAAGCCCTTAGGCCTATGTGCTCTGCGGGTAGACCAGTTATCTTTGTACTTCACCTCCCCTTAGATATTGGGTTGGGATTGACCCATGGAATGAAGGAAATGAAGGTTTGGGAATTATTTTCATTTGGAATCAAACTGTAACCTCCAATAATCTGAGTTGTGAAATTCTCTGAAGTTTTGAAAGATGCCCTTAGGTGTCCTAGTTGACCTTTTGATAGGCTTGAGTGGCCCATAAGTGTACTGACAAATTGTAGAACTAGGGTTATCAGAAACTAGCTTATTCATGCAAATCCTTGTGCTCAAAGAATGGTAGACTTAGGCTGAAGTTCTTGATAGTACTGTATGAAGTGAAAGCAATATAGAAAGCATGTGCCAAGTAAGAGCTTTGCAACATAGGGTGAGCTACTGTAAGCATTGGAGTAGCTTTGCTGCTACACTTCACATATTTCACGGATGGCAAGTTCTATCTTTGTGTTGATGAAAGTCTAAATCCTGGTTCTAGTTCAATCAGGCACATTTGAAAGTCATTGAAGTGATCATTGAAATGCTGGGGCTTTATGGTGATTATTACTTGACAAAGCTTCAGTTCTGGACAAAGGCCATGGCTGGGGAGTTTCAACTTCAGGGAACAACTACTGCCTTTCTTTCATAAGCAGGAAAGAGTGCCACTGTACCATCTGTGTGGCTCACAGGAGTGGCACTGTGGAGTACATCATGAAGCAGAAGACATTGAGCACTGGAGAACATATTCAGCAGAACTCAGAATTTTGTGTGTGCAGGACACTAATCATGATGCATGCATACAACCTCAAGCTTTAGACCAGGAATCAAGGTACAGATCAGGACCTTCCTCCTCACTTTTGGTGAAGTCATCATTTGGTCTTACAACACTTATATTGAGCAGGGTCAGGATCTACACTTGGATTCATCATGTACCATAGTTGAACAGCAAGTTCACCAGGTCTGCCAAATAATTATTTAATTTTGAAGACTCCATTTCAACAAATAGCATGTGCCAGAATATTCCAAAAGATGCTTCATTTTCCTTCACAAAAATATTTCTTTGAGAAAAACATTTTTGGAAATTTTCAGCATATCTGAAAATAATAATTTTTTTGTCAAACCTGCTATTCAACTGTGGTAGAAGAGAGCACACCCCTAGGGTGCATTTCTGCCTCCTAGCAAGTGATTGGGGCAAGGCCAGTGAGTATTGCATTGCATTTGGTACAAGAACCGATGAAGCTTGCTGCTCAGGTACTTGAGGATAAATTGAGGAACCCCCAATACACATGTACAAAACGTAGGATGCTATTCAACCGTCACTACTGCACTTGAATAGAAAAAACCTGGTTTTAAAGTCCTAGAGATATGATGCACATGGCTGATGGACTTTTTCCTATGGAGAGCTTTCAGTCTCCATGACCCAATTCAGCCTGTCATGCAACACTATGTTGCAGGACAAGAAATGCACACAAAGTCAGCCAGTTGCACAATTCTCTTAGAGCAGAAGAAATACAAACTACTTGCATGCACAAAAGAGAAATTATACATTCCAATCAGCTAATGTCATGTAATGAATGGAACTTTAAAAAAGGAACTTAGCAAGAAAGGAGAAATAGAGATGTTCACACATCCGCCTCCCTGCCTGCCTGCCTGCCTGCCTGCCTGATGATGATGAACATGTGCTGATGGGTTGCCTGCCCCACTGCCAACAAAGAATAACAACCAGTTTTTCACACATAGCAGATATGCATTGCCATCACATGACACACAATGTAAATCTGAACTTTGCAAAACAATCATCCAGAAAGAAAGATACCTACTGTAATTATGAAATGGACATACCCAAAACCCATGGAATCCAGATCCCCACATCATCCAAGGAAACAAACTTTGCAAAGCACAAAAGAGTGAAAGGATGCAGATCCTAACATGATCAGCACAAAGAAGCTTCACAAAGCCACACATCCACAGGTGCCAAAACATACTATTGTCAGATCATATCCCTCACTATAGCAGAAGCATACCTGCATACATGAGATAATCCTTCTTCCAAGCACCACCAGCTCACCAGATCTTCCATGCCGTAATCCAGAAAAGGCACCCAATACAGGTTTGCTTTGAATCCTTTCTAAGCTTCAATCCTAGCCCAGTTGGTGCCAATTTGTGAATCAAAGCCACACATTCTAAAGATTGAAACCTCTAACCCAGCTCACCACAAACATGATAATTCAAAATCCACAGTGGGCTGCTCCAAAATCCAATTTCTGCTAGATTCAGAACCTCCTGAGACTGTATGCTTTCCCATCAAGCTCAAGAAGACAGCATTGGTCCCCTCAGCATAACTCAAAATTGGACACAGAACTTCCCTAGGTCTCTGGTTAATATCTGATGATGGGAAGAAGGCCTTTCAGGTTCAGTGATAAAAATTCAACATGACAAAACTCAGGCCCCATCAGGAAATATGGATCAGAGAATGCATTCTCATCTAAACTAACAGCATTTATTTTACTGGAAGATTGAATATCAAGCTCATAAGTTTCATATAAATCATTGGTACAGCTGCACTGCACAGAAGTATGCTTTGTTACAGCAATGACATAATTTGACAACAATGTGTCATAAATGTGTCCTAAGAGTGACCTGCTGCAAAAACCAAGCCACACTCCTCATCACCTCTCCCCAGATAACATTGCTTTGCTGACACCTGACACACAGACAAAGATATTTTGATGAGTGGCCCACTACAGCAATTCTGGAAAAATGCAATACAATAATCATGGTTGCTAAGAGTATCAGCCCACAAAACTATGCACAAATGCTCAAAGCTTCACTATCTGTACCAAGGTGGATTATGTGAAAGGAGCTCCAGATATTTGGATTTGTGACAAGATACATCCTGAAGACCACTGCATGTGCACACATTACATCTGAGGAACATACGCTTGATCAAGATTAGACCAGTTGCAACAGTGAGAGAAAGATTCAGGGTTTAAAGCAGTTGCACAAAAATACCTTGGGCAGGTGCTCTGGAGCCAGCACAGTGGCATAGACCTTGCTGTCTCCACTTGTACTTGAATAAGTTTTTAGGGTTCATCTGTTATGGTCCATCTACCTCTGTGTGAAATTGGCTAACCAGATCATCCTTGACTTGGGTGCTTTATGACCAAGCCTGCTTTTATAACCATTCTGTGGTAATACTGAAACTAGAATTGGCCATAAAGAGATGATCAGAGAAGGACCATCCCATCCATCTACTGCATAAAGTATTGAAGACATCAGTTCCCATCTGCTTGTGTAGGTACTAACTAGCTGCCTTCTTTGCCCTTTTTTGTCCATTTTGAGAGCGCAGATGGAGGGGGAGCAAAGACTGCTGAGAAGACAGCTCAGCTATGAAGAGAACTGTATGTGCCCACCCAGCATACATGCCAAATCTCTTCACAAATGCTTCTGAAACATCCCGGTGCAACTTTGGTGTGAGCTTACGTCCTTCCAGCTCAGGCAAGAGATAACGGACTGCAATCTGCACAACCAATTGACCAACTCTCAAAACAATAATCACAAAATGAGAATTCAACAATCTGTAAATGATACTGGCACCATCACAAGGAATTTGCTCACCCATCTGGCATTACTAAGGATTGTATGGATCAAGAAAGACCGCACCTGCCAAACATGTGTGTCAACAGGAATAGCATGATGCTGATCGAGGGAGAAAAGCGCAATACAAGCTGCCACCTTGGGCCCAATTCCTGGAAGTGAGCACAGTGCTGCTACTGCTTCATCAAGTGGCTGCTGCCTCAATGAATATAGCCAGTGTTCTCCTCCATCTGCCTTCTGCTGCAGCAACTCCACAGCCCCTACTATGTATTTGGCCCTGTAATCCCATGTGTGAGTGAATGACCTGCCCTCATCAATCAAAGATCACAAAAGAAGGCAGGCATCTATCTATTGGCAACTAAAAATTCAAAGGGTATTCCACATCTTGCAATGTATATGTCAGAAATCAGCACACAAAAATGGGTTTGCAATCACGTGGGTAATTGTCAAAAGCGTAAATATCAAAAACTGTAGCGGCTCTTTACATCACCAGAATACTTGAATTTTTTTTGTAGAAGCAAATCCTGGGTCCAAGCTCAGAGCAAGAGTTTGCAGGCTGGAAACAAGGTTCACTGACAGTCATTATGTAGTCTATGCACAAATGAGAATGTGAAGAGAAATGGCGCTGTTTACCTGTATCCAAAGCCAGCATTCCGCAGCTCTGATTCAGAGAGGGTAGCTAGCTGCTCCAGAGATGGGAATGCATGGAAGGGAATTCCATTGACAGAGCCCAAGTAGGGTCCACTACTGCTGAGGTAATCTACCATGGATGCGATCCGCTGCAGATGGTTGTTGGAGGAACAAATGAACTGAAAGACACACTCCACTGGTGCTTGCCTCAGCAAGCGTGCCCCTAGCATGTAAGGTGCTACAGCTGCGAAACGCGAATCCGCCTCTGTGAATCGAGTCCACATCTCCACCAGACTCATGTCCAAATTGAAGTAACCACGTATCTCTCTCTCCACATCCTTCACAGGAGCCGACACAGAATGCACACGAAAATGCACATCATCGTCTGCAGTCTGACGGAGGGAAACAAGATGCATACCTACCACTCCCGTATACTGAGACGGCCCTGTCTGCTTCCACCGAAAGCTCTGCCCCGTTGGAAGCGTCAGCTGCAAACAAAGCTCCTTCCGCCCGACCCCAAGACTCCGCCAAGACGTTCCCTTTTCCTCCTCCGCAACATTCTCATCCCCTGGACATGTTTCCGTGCTGTGTGTTGCCTTCTTGACGCCTAGCGCGCTTTGAAATAAAGCTCGAGAGACAGATTTCGCAGCGACATCAACCTCCTCTGGCACCGCCCGCTCCAGCAACACCCGTTTCCTACGACTCCGCCTGGGGACTACGACTTCAGCAGCTAAGGCATCATCCGGTACCGGAAGCGAAGTACAAGATGTAACCATGCGCAGCACCGGTACTCCACGCATTGCAATTCTGCAAATCCCAGTGGGAAGAAGGAAACACAACGAAGCGCTAAGCATCCAAAGCGAGATCCATACTAGGGTTTATTACGGTACAACAACGAACTGTCCGAAGCTCTCGAGAACAGACAAGATGTGCAAAGAACACAAACAACAGAGTGTGAGCGTTGTTTGTTGTGTCGAGGTGCTTGAGGTTTCTGTTCTTAGGGTTTGGGGATTTCGCGAAAGTGATGATTGTGCTGGGTTCACATGCGTACGCGTTTGCCCTTTAGGGTTTGGGGATTTCGCCACTGTGGCGATTGCTGCGTTCACATGTCATGATACGCCTTTGCCCTTTTCTTGATTAAACCCTGCAAAACTTTATTAATAAACACACCATAGATTTGGAAAATGTACAAAGGAATAAGAAAAAGGAAAAGGGAGAAGTTTCAAGACATCAAGTTAGCTCAAACCGGGTGTCAAAATCTCTTCATATCAAAAATCAACCGCTTGCAACATGTCGGCTACATTTCTCCATGTCAAAAATCGATCACTTGTACTAGGTCAGCCATGGTGATGAAAGATGTGTTCTAAAGGGGTGGAAATCAAGAAGTAGTTAAGCCTACGACTATCACCTGATTTATAATAGAGGTCATTTGCATCTTTTATAATGTAATTGAAACTTTTTTTGCGAACAAAAGTAACCAAGACAAAAAGATGAAGCCTTCTCGCCCTTCCAAGCTTTAAATGGCATTGGCACAATTGTGTAAAAACACATCAACATGTTTGTGTAGACATCCAAATACATTAATTGCTAAAGGGAGGAATTGTCTAATGAGGTGCTAGTCACAATAGTTCTTTTCTTTGGTTTGAACCGCATCAACTTAAGTTACATTGAAATCAACAAATCCTTGAATGATCAGAAAAATACATATACCCGTGTTAGGTCGGCAATGACAATGTCAATTAAAATGCAAATGACATCTTTAATGAACCAATGTTGATTTGTTGATAAGAGTAATTGAACGTGCTTGAAGAAAGCGCATGTAATTGTTCTCATCCCATGTCAAAATCAACATCTCACACAATGGTAACAAAAGTGTCACAAACTGCATCATGGGTTCCTATGCGTTTATTGTCATGAACATAATGTAAAAAATGGATACATGTAGGGTCAATGGGATGTGTGCACACACATTAAGGGTTACCTGCAATTAAAGGGATAATCCAAATCGCATTCAAAACACTATGAAAAAAATTGGAGAAAATAATCAAAAAGCTCAGAAGACTAATCGAACTATAAACCAAGGACCTGTGCTTGTGCCAAAACATGATAAAATTTGAACATGATGGGCCTCAAATATCCTATCAAAGAACATGTTAAAAAAGGTACGATGGTGAAAACATTTCGAAATGGAATCTTGAAGTCAAACCATTTGTTGAATGAAGGAAAACATGTACAAACTAAGGGGAATAAAAGATCACATGTCACCTTAAAGTGTTGTTGGAAAAGAAAGGTGGTGTTGTCAACTTCTGCTAAAGCTTCAAGAAGGAAAGGACATTGATTAGCCATAAACCTAATAGCTATGACTGAAGTTATAACAACCCAACTCCTTAAATAGGTTGTTGGGGCAATGATGATTATTAGTATGAACTCAATGCCACCGAAAGTTATTGAGAGAGAGTTTTGTTTATGGGCTAAAAGTCTTTATGGGCTATCAAAAAATCTTAAACCCAAAAAGCACCCAAACACTTAAAGAAAGGAAGACTCAAAAAAAATAATGGATTCTATGAAGGTGGAGGCAAAAGGTGTGCATTGTAAAAGATATAATGGTCATTACATGAAATAATGGGTTGGAATTCCAAAAGCTATCTGAACATCACCCATTTTAAAGAAAACATCCACATGTCAAACATCCTCAAATAGGGCATCTTTGTTAAAGGTGTTTTTTAATCCCTTATATTACATAATTTATCTTTTATGTTTTCAATTATGATTTGCAAAAAGAATCAACAAGTAAGTTTATTTTAGATCCAAAAAACATGGAAAAATAAAAACATAAAGGTATAAATGCTTATTCACAAAAGCAAAAACAAAATTAAGATTAATTCCAAAATCATATTAAAAAATAAAGCTTTAAAGTTACAAGTTAAAATTTTAAAAATAAAACAAAAGTTTTCCATCATCTTCAAATCATCCTATTTATACCAAACACAATGTTGTTTTACGTTAAACAATCACTAACCGATACCCACACTCAACAAACTCAAAATTAAACTGTAACAATTATTGGCCATAAGTTTACAACCAATCTGTTTTATCAACAATTGGTTATCCTAACAGAATAATTACTAGTTAATTTAACAAACCGTTTAACTTAAGGACTTGTTACCAATTATCATAAAAGATCAATTACTTGTTATCTAGTAATAACTAAAATAGTTCTCAAAATAATATTACTTCACCAATTACTAGTTGGTTATTATGTACATAATTGAAAAATTAGGTTAATAATCTTTGATGAAGGATGATGTGAATGATGAAGTGCCTAATGGAACCCCCAAGACTCTAATTCCTTCTGATGGGGTGGTAAACTAAGATGGGGCGTTGAAGTTAAGTAACGAGCCAAAGGGTGATCATGCTATGCATTTTTTTAATTGGATAAAAAGACCTATCACATGGAGTTTTGTTTGGAAATGTTCATATGCAAGTGATACAATTGAAAGGGGACCTATGATGTGAGTGTCATGTGTAATGGATAAAAATAGACAAGAAAGGAAACAACTAATTGTAAAACGTAAAGTCCTAAAATGGGCTAAAGCAAATAGTGCCCCCTTAAGGGATCACCTTGATAAATTCCCATGGTAAATGGGATGACAATGACATTACTTTCACAATTACAATGACTATAAAACATAAAAGACTCGAATGCATTAAATGCATGAACAAAGAAGATGAATTGTATGATATCTCCATTTACTACACAAAGTTTTTGAAATATGACCCCTTTTGACACCGAATTAAAGGCGTTTGCCACATCCAATTGGAGAACAACCCAATCAGGGTGAAGGTCCAGGGTGCACCTAATGTCATGGATTACTGTTTCACAACCACCCTTAATTGCAACTCTAAATTGGTGTGGGGATATTAATGTTGCAAAAGCGTCATAGAATTGAAAGCATAAAGTGTAGTTTATGAATTGATACAATGTTTCCCCCACTATAATGGGATGAACTCCACCCACCATGAGAAATCGCGTCCGTTGAAACCACACTACTTTACAACTAAAATTCAAAAAACAACTCATATACAATTGTTATGGAACTATCCCTTAGGTATTACAACTATTGTGCAACTATCCCCTTAGAAATATGGTGTATTAATAAATAAATTGTCACATCAAAAAATCAGTTAGTTGTATTATAGTTGCAAATGAGTTGAAAATGTGATATACAATAATTTATACAGATCATACATACATATGTAGTCAACCATGTTTGATTTTTTCAAGAATTACATTATAATTGCATGTGACAACTACTTTAGAACTATTATAAATGTGTCACTAAAGCAACAACTATGTTGCAACTAATGTACAATGTACATACATGTAATCATGCCACGTGTCCACATTTCAACCACCCACCATGGGATACATTTGTAACTAATTTTCAATTATGATTTTCATTGATACAATTAGTATAGCCACTAATGCGCCACTACTAAAGTACTATTGTTCAACTATGTTATGATTATAATACAATTACTTATAACTTAATAAGGATACATATTCGTCAATTATTTATATCTTCATCATATGTGTTTCATTTTGAATGATTTAAAATGTTATGGGAATGTTACCTCAAGTTCTAAAAATCATCTTTGAAGTGCACAAAAAAATGAATAATGAAAAAATAACAAGAGAAATAAGCTTTCCAACTTACAAAACACGTTTTTTTTCCTTTTTTTTTCTCTTTGGACCTCTCCTATTTTCAAACCTCACAACTTTCTTATTCAGTTTAAACAATTTAAAGTGTTATAGGAATGCCACCTAAAGTTCTATAAATCATTTTTGAACTCCAATAACAATAAAACAACATACAAAGAATTTTGTTGGTGTTTGGGAATCAGTCTTTGTAACATTTGGTGGTTTGTTTTTTTGAATTATTGACCCTCTCTACTTTGAAGGGCCATAACTTTCTCAATTCTATTCCATTTTTGATAATTTTTAATGCACCAAATGTGCCAATAGGAGGTTTTCAAGTTTTGTTTAGACACTAAAAACAATGGAGCCCTCCCCTTGGATCTGGTTTGTTTTGAGCACTTAAATGTTATAGTTGCAATTCAATTTGCAACTAATGAATAACTAAAAGATTTAACCCATATGTTTTGTCTTCAAATCCCATGTTACAAATTATATAAAGAAGGTTTGTTCTCTTATGTTCTCACATTAAAATACATGTGCCATTTTGGGATGAACTTAAAAGAACTTAACCTAAAAGCAAAACATAAAATAAAAATAAAATTTCATGGCTCTTTTTTAGTGCATTTAGTCTTGTGTTTTCCTACCTATGTAGGTAGGTAGGTAGGTTTTGAGATCTACCAACCTACCTACCTATGGTTATATATGACCTACCTAGCTATTAAATTTTTTATTTTTTATTTTTTTCCAAAATATAATTAATATGCCATGAGGTAAATTTTTTATTGTGCCATGTGTCATAATCCCGAACCATCATCAACAATCATAAGGGATGATGGAGATCAATATTTCAAAAAAAAAATTATGTCCAAATTTTTTTATAATGCCACGTATTAGATTTTAATAATGATGTTAGCATGACATCATGTGTGCAATTATAATGTAATTGCATAATAGTTGAAAATGAATTGTTTCGACTAAGTTGTAATTGAGTTACAATGAGTTGCATCGTATATACGATGAATTACAACTTTACAACTCATGCAATTTGTTTGTTAGCACTCACAGCAAATAAATACATTGAGTTGCAAGTGTCCTCTACAACTCAAAAATTGAATTGTAAGGCCAGTTATAAAACACCTTTTTTTTCATAATGACCTAAAAGTTTAGTCATGTTTAAGAGGCGGGTTGTTCCAAGGACACGTGCAATTCAAAGTGGAATGTGACTTTGTGTCATATGAAAACAAAGCTAAAACATTAGAAAGAATCCATTCATTGAATTTTCTAGGTGAAAGTAATCCCAAAGGTGTTCAAAAAATCATCCCAAAAGCACTACTTGTCAATAAATGTGGCATGCATTAAAATGTCAACTTAAAGGAATCAAAAGAAAGTTAAAGGTCTTAGTCTAGCTCGTAGTCTTTGAAGAAAAATGATAAGTAACCAGCTAATTCAAAGTGTAATGCGATGAGAGCTGAAGTGGTGTTGAAGGACTTGGGTGCAAGGGAAAATGGTGTCAAAATGCAAGTTGCTCGAAAATATTCCCTTGCACATCTAAAAGTTAAATTGCGGGGAAGGCTTTTTATGAACTTAAAAATTATGTTCGGGAAAAGGCACTAAGCTTCAACTTGTTGCCAAAATTTGGGCCCGCAAAAAGAACTCTTGCAAGTTTTCCTAGTCATTAGTTAGAAAGTGTTTGAGTCAAATCTACATTTCCCTATGCCATGTCACCTCGCCACAAGAAGGCAAAATAAAACACCATTGGGTAACAAGAAAAACAAGTGCCAAGCTACCACATCATAAAGGTCAAGTGCCAACTTATCTAATGGAAAACAAAATGCCACTTATACATCATGATGTAGAGTAGTAGGAATGCAATTTTATAGTCGAAAATGGCAAAAGCCTAAATGAAAGGACCCAAGGGCATCCAATGAAAAAACCCAAGTCCAAACTAATGAAAGCGAGTTGGGAATAAGGGAGGGTAGTGAGCCAAGATGGTTAAAAGGGTTTAGATTAGATGAAATGCTTGACAAGAATGTTGAAGGTAGATGCAACCTACAGTGGTTCACTTTTGTAATGAAACAATGTTTTTCCCTTGGGTACCCTTTAATCAAATGCATATGGTGATTAATATATATTTAGATCTACAAATTGAAACTTGGATTCAAATTAACAACTTCATTATGAAATGAATTATGTGGTTATTTATTGATAAAAAATTCATTTGTTAGTAATAATGGACTTTTGAAGTCGAAAAATATGGATTTATCATTTGATTTGAACATCACAAAATGAAAAAAATTATATTGATTCACATTCCAAATTTGTTATTGAAAATCAATATATAATGTAATACAAGATAATGAACTCATATGAAATATATTTTCTTTGAAAACCTTAATTGTTTAATAGTTAAGGACTTTATAATGGTTTAAATTTGACCATATTTTCATATGTCCATATGAGTTACAATTTTTGTTTGTTTTTCAATTTTTTTGTCCCAAAAGCATTTCTTTGAAAATTTTAGACATGGCATTATTCCTTTGGACTTTATGGTTTTCCCGTTTAGGACTTCCAAATCAAAAAATGACATCAATTACATTAAATATCAATTTTCACATAAATTTGAGAAGGTTTGTAAATGATTGAACATGTATTATTCAAATACTAGAATACTAATATTTTTTAAAGTAACAACCATGTCCGTTTGAATCATTTTAAAAAATCTTTTATGGACTTATATGGAATGTACTTTTTGTCATTTTTTAGCCACTATACCTTGCATTCACCCTTGATGACGAATTAACCTTCGACTAATAAATTGGTGCCCACATGTGGGGCAAAGGACTTTAGGTGGAGGTTACAAACATGTTGAGGAAATGAGGGTAGGTTGGGGGGTCTAATCATGGGCAACAATTGGGGTTGATAAAGTGGAAGAGGGAAAAGGTCCTACCTGTGCATGATCAAAGGGGTTCAAAAAAGTGTAAAGTTGGGGCTTTTTATTCACACAAAGGGTTAGGGGCCAGCATGGGGAACTAGTAGGTGGTGTGTGGTTTGTTAAAATGGGAGGGGGAACTAATGGGTGGTTCATGGTTTGCATGGGGGATGAGGTGGAAGATATGTTTGTGTTGGCACATGCCAAAACAATAGGTGATGGGAACTGAAAATTTTGATGAGACATGATGAATTGGGGGACATGGGACGTTTTGGTGCCCATGAGGAAGGAGGCCTATTAAGAACATGAACTGCATTTTTTTAAGATTGTCTATTACCACATGGCAATCTTAAATTTACAAAGCCAACCACACAAGACTAAATGAAAGAAAAAGAAAAAGATAGGAAACTTTTTAAGGGTCCTTTGTTAGGGCATTATGCCAAGGCCAAATCTTAATTTTGCTATAGGCATGGGTGTCACAATCATTACTCTATTGGGTTCAATACAACTTATACACTTTAATACAAAAATATTACAAGCTTCACTCCTTGTTCCTAATCTTGCAAAATCTAAAACAAGGAACATCACATTAAAAAATTCCTAAAAATTGACTACAATGAACTAGTTACCTTCATCACAAGGATTTTAATCCAATTTTAAAACTATGTACAACAAAATTGCAAATGATACTTAATTTTGCAATGGAAAGCTAATTGTGTTTTCACACGCTTGTAGGATGCATCAAGGTGCTTGTGGATGGTTGGTTGGTTGGGTGCCTCGACAAAGTATGTATTTTACATTGAATTGGTTTTTTGCTCGCCTTGGAAGGACCTTTTAATACCAAGTGTTACTTATTTCAATTGTTTTTCCATGTTGCCTGGGTCCCACAATCTACTAATGTCATAAACCAAATTGAAAAATTAAGGAAAAAAATGTTTTAAAAAAACCTCCTAAATCAACCCCTTAATGGACTAGTTACCCAAACATAACGGTTTAGTAGGGAAAAGACAATCCATTTCTATGGCCTTTTTTATTTTCTTTTTTGGATGTTTATCTTGAAATTGTAAACCTCATTTGTTTCTTCTTCAAAGCACAAACAAGGTCATGCCTTTTCTTCAAACCAAGATGGGGTTCATGATAAATATATCTATCTAAGTTATCCAAACAATGAAATCATTATAGTTTTGGAAAGGTTTTGGAAAAACAAAAGGTGATAGGTAACATAGCCCAAGCACCAAAGTTCTTTTTTCTCTTTTTCTCTTCTCATCTTTTCTCGTCATGCCCTATCTACAACAAGTCTCAGAAGAGTCTCACTTCATTTGCTCTTTCTTTCTCCCTCTCCCTTGTCTATTTGTCTATATACTGCATGGCACATTTTTTCAACCCACACACATTGTCTTGTTTATTTGCTTTGTGGCCCCACCCTTTTTTTATTCTTACAAAATTGTTGCTTATGGACAAAGATATGATGTTAGACCCTTTAAATCTATTTACATTTCTTGCCTTATATAAAAAATTTCATTTTTTTCTTTATGAGTTTATAATCACAATTTTTTTTTAAATATTGAAATTTCACCAAAATAAAATTAAACATTCATTTTTTAAAAAACGAAGGTGAGTTTTGTGGGTTTCAATCACTAGAAGGGATAAAAAAAAAGAATTTCCAAATTCTTATATTAGGTATTTTGTGTATAACTAGCCATACATATATAATATTCAAAAAAAAAATTATACTTCATATTTGGTTTATGGCTAGATTTGGCTAAATCCAAGGGATGATGATGACCATTTTTTCTACATCTTCCTTTAGATGATAGCCAATTTTAACCTACACAAAACATTTCCTAAAACAAAACATTGGTTTGAAAATTACATTTTTCTCATGAAATACAAAAAATACCGAAACTATTTATTATTGACAATATTAAACCTATTGTTTCTTCAAGAACATACTATGTGAACTTCAAATTTTTCTTTGAAAAGGATTGGTGGATATATCTATGTTTTGGCAATAAGGTTTGAATCATGATGGGTGGGTTTAATCGATTTCAATGTCAACCAAATAAGGGTAAAGTTAAGGTATATATGCATCAAAAACTTACAAAACTAGGTAAGGGTGTATAAGCTTTCCAAAATTATCCATCCAAGTTAGGGTAAAAGTAAATGGTGAACATTTAAGGTTTCGGGTATAGATAAATGTTCAATCATTTTACCCTATACATATTACACAGGTATAAATGGGTAAATAAATGTAGGGTAAATAGAATATACAAGAATGTCACATTTTCAAGTGGCAAATTTTATTATTAATGATGAAATTTTGAGAATAAGTGAAATTAAAAATTTGAAAATGAAGTGATTTTGGAGGTTTTCAATGACCAAAAGTGCAAAAGAGAGAGAGAGGAAAAAAAATCACTGGATTTATGTACTTGGTTTCCATTGGTGCAATGAAAAATACGGAAGGATGATTAAAGATTTTTATTTTATTTTTGGTTCATAGCCAAATTTGGCTAAATCTTTCTAGGGATGATCATCACTTTGGCTACAAACAAAGATTCCCAAACAAAACATTGATAAGGCTGAAGAAACTAGTCCATGACTTAACATATGCAACAATATTGTTGACAAGCCCATATTATCAAATGGATTGATTTCTATGAATGTGCATTTTTTAAAAATGTTGTCACTATTGATTTGTATCCCTCATTACATGATTTGGAGGTCACCTTATTCATCCATGGACTTCCCTACTAGAAACAAGGAGGATGTTAAATAAGCAATGGGTCCTTATTGTAAACAGTACAGAAGTACTGTTGGCTTCTTCTTCTTTCCTTGTGTACCCTTAGCAATGATTCATCTATTTTCTTAAAAAATAATGATGCCCAAACACAAAATTTGGCACCTATATTATACACTCTTTGACACTATGGACACAAGTATGGGTCATACTTTGTGTTGCATTTTGACACTTTGACAAGTGTCACTCATGTGTCACACTTTGACACTAGGTCGATATTAAATAATAGGACCAAAATTTGTGTCTGGGCAGCACCGAGATGGGTTTGGTCATCATGTTATGACCTGCCAAAATTTTTGCAGAGTATCCTAGAGGTAAGCTTATAAAGCATATTTTTTCATCTATGAGGAGGGAGGGCATTTCGTTTTTCATAACATCCCCCTCCTATTTTGCCTCAGTTTCTCCCAATTCCTATTGAAAAACAAATCATGGTTATCTGAATTTTTGGCAGGTCTTTACATCAGGTAATGTCTTCAACTATGGGCTCTTTACCCTACACCAAACACATCTTGGTTGGGCAATTGGGCAGTCAGTGTGAAAAGAAAACAAACAATATTTCTGTCTGTCTGCAATAAGGACCCATTCCTGATTTATTGTCCTCTTAGAAAAGGCATAATTTCCTTCCCACTTTTAAGGAGTAGGTTTAAGAACCCTTCTCCTCCTTCATCTCTTGATCTACAAATGTCTAGGTTTAGGATAACATTTGGCTTGTGGTTTACCATGCTTAAAAACCCAAGTTTACCATTCACAAAATGTGGAGGACTGACTTGGCTATTAGGATAACTTCCCATAATGGAAGTTGCCCGCCAGCCTTGACCCATCTTTATAAATTTATTTATTTATTTATATTGAAAAAAAATGTTGTATTTCAGTAAAGGAGAAGGGTCTATTTTCAGACCCTTCCCCTAATGTAAAGGGTATCGGCTTCCTTGTATAGATAAAGACAAAAACTGATAAATCGTTAAGCACTTGAAAACGTTAAGCAGAGTTAACTCCATGAGAGCTTCCCGTTCAAGTGGGTTTCAAACAGACCACAATTTGAAGGAGGTGCATTGACATAACTCCATGAGAGCTTCTAGTTCAAGTGGGCTTCAAACAGATCACAATTTGAAGGAAGTGCATCAACGACAACAGGCTGGTTTGGACTTTGTTGTTCTTGATTTCATCTCCCCATTTCCTTTCATGTTGAATCCGGATTTTGAAGAAGCTACTGAAGCAGGCCTCTAAATGGGCAATCCAACATTTTGAATCTTTCATGAGTCCTAAAAATTTCCAATCTTTATTTTATCGGCAAAAATTTCAGGATGAAGTTGGAGCTACCTATCCTAATGCCCAAATTTCTTATCTTGAGTTTGCAATAGAATTTTTGGGGTGGATTTTAGTTTTGCATGATGAAAGCCTTCTACAAAGATGCACCTTAGAGGAGTTGGTTCAAATGCAAGTTGATATTCAAGTTGTAATAATGTTGGCCTTTCCACAAGACAACAATCTATGAGATAATCTAAAATGTGTCAATAATGAGGTTGGGCGTTTTGAATTTGTTGAGGATGTCGTTGAGAAAGTAGTTGCACAAGCTAGTTCAAAGCATTACTTGGTGGAGTAGGTATGCAAACCCTTGCTACTTGTTCATATAAAATATTTGCAAGCTCACAAAAAACAAAGATTCTATTCTCTTACAAAGTTAAATGAACACAAATAAAAGTTTCTTTAGAGGATAGTTGCGCGCATTCTTTGAACATATTGGGAGTACTCAAAATTAAGTATTATGGGAAAATGAGAGAAAAAATGAACAATAAGAAATCAATAAAAATAATATCAATTAGTAAGTGCAAGTGACCATCCAAGCAAAGTATGGGTTTCTCAATGGTTTAAATGTTGGGGTGTGTTGGAATTGTTTGCAGAGTATGATGAGCAAATATATCCAATTGCATTAGCATTTTGGGACTTGTGGATAAGAGCAACCTCACAAATGCCAAAAGAATGGAACCTTCAATTTGCAAAAATAATGTGAAAAAGTGCATTTGCCAATTTTTTCAAAACACAAAATCTACACCACAACATTTGTCCTTTGGTTTCCACTCACATCCTAGAAAGGAGAAAAAGTGGATTTATGTTAACTTGTTTTGTATGTTCCCAATGTTCTTGGATGCTCTTGTAAAGTTGTAACTATAATCAATTATGACTTTGCTTTTAATGGAGTTTGAATAGAATATAGTGTACATGATCAATGCTTAAATCATGTCAAGTCATTAAGTTTGTTCAAAAAGTCCAATTGATGCCCACAAAGAAACATTAATAACAACTAAAGACAAACAATTCAACCTTTTGACATAAAATAAAATGTTGGACACTTTCAACTAATTATGATTTATAGCCTAAAAGGACAAAAAATGGATTTGCGTTCACTTGTGTTGTATGTAGGCAAAATTCTCGCATGCTTTTGTAAATTTGTAATTATAATTGATTACAACTTTGCTTTGAATAGAATTTGATTAGGATATGGTGTACATGATTAATGCCTAGAATGTGTGAAATCATTGAATTCAAAAAGTCTTGTTGATGCCCTTATGAAAAAACACATTCATAACAAAAACTAAAGACCAAAAAAAAATTGAAATAACCTTTTTGCATAGGATCAAATGTAGAACACTTGTAATTGATCATGATCAAACTTCTTAAGTTCATTATGAACTAAATAATTGATGGCAAGCTCTTCAAGAGTTTTTGGAAGATGCATTTATCCTATATTCAATATATCATAGCCCACCCATGCAACGCCTCCTTTATGTTGCGAACAATGTAGTCTATTGGAACAATGAAATTTGGTTATTTCCAAAGGTGATAATTTTGTTGAACAATTTGTTCAATGTAATATATACCTTTGTTGTTGATAAGAGTTACATGTGAAAAATCGTTGCCCAAAATGGTTCAATTTGAAAAATGCCCTTAATTATTAATTATTATAACTTGAGACCATGTTAGTAACAATATATGGCCCAATGTATTTAAAGAACTTAAGGACCATATTTTGACTTATTGAATTAAGACTATAAATATTGTTATTCAAATAATTCCAGAAGTAACAAAGAGCCCATAACCCCATGGCAAGTTTATTATATTACATGTATATTTGAAATAAAAAAATGTTAGGAAAAAAACTTCATAATTCACAATATACAACATTTGGTGAACATTCCTCAAAATGTGGGAATAAGTTGAAAAATCAAATTTTTTTAAGTTGTATCAAAATATTGTCACACCATCTTGTCTTCACCCTTTTATATCTTTTTTACCTATTCATTTGTTGCCATGTAAAAACACATGTGCAGATGATTATGATGGAATCTAAAATATGGTCCTTTTAAAATATTTGACAACTTTTGACCCTTTAATTTTTATGGGTATCAAAATATAGGGTTAAAAAAAATTATAGTAAGGACTAGGTCCTTTTTGTCTTGTGTGGTACTCCTTAAAAGATTTTCACCTTAAATCTACATTGTTTGATAATATATACTTTATAAACGTAGCCAATAAAATTTTGAGTTCCAAAAGTAGTCCAAGGTCTTAAACATATTTAATTTCTTAACATTTTAATATTAATTAATGTGGAAAACAAATCAATCCACAATAAGAATTAATGGCTGGAGAAATGGCAAATTTGGTTTCTTGATCAACAAAGAAGAAAAATGTTCCTACAACAAAGTTGCGGAAATTGTGATTGAAATGGTGGTGGATAAATGCAAAGGATGCAACTTGCAACTATAGAACTGAAGGAATATTGCAAAATCCATGAATTAACAAGTGCCCACAAAACTACAATTGAACATTACATTTCATGTTACAACCACTCGGTTAGTGCATCACATACATTTCATTCCCAAAGTTCTCAATTCCAAATGGTGCATGCATAGATGATGGATCAAAAGTTCACACAAATGTGACATTTCTTCAAAACATATAAAAATATGACAACTAGTTACATATTACCTTTCTTTGCTTAAGATTTTCACCATAAGGGAAAGTCATGGATGTAGGGTGAAAAGCATTCCAAGGAATACAAGTGTCTTCAGACTAATTTAATTGCCAAACATAAATTAAAGATGGAATTACACTAGATGGTTGAAAATGCAAGTAGGATTATTCAAGTAAATTTATTTATTTGGACTAATTACACTTGTCCAAAACCTATTATTTGTGAGTAAATTGAAATGGATATAAATGTTATCTTGAATGACTTTTGAATTAAACAATCCATGTTGCAAAAAGAATTGGTAACCCACATTTAGGTCCACTTTCCATGGTTAGCTATTGCTATTGGTTTTGGTGACCTTATATAATCAATTAAAACAAAACATTTCATAATTTTCCCAAATTAAAATTTTCATCTAGTCATGTTTTTAAATTTTTTGTGACATGGGGGTGAAAACATGGTCAAGTGGATTAGTTAGTGTAATTTTTATGCATTGAATTACAAGTATCAAAAAATGTATCTTAAAATTATTGAACATATAGCTAAACAAACACTAACATAGAAGATAAAAAGTTCAAAAAAGATTATATGCCACAAATAAATAGGAGAAGTTATAGAAGTCAATTATGAACAAGTTTCCCTTGGGTCCTACAAATCTAATCCTTCATGAATATTCTAAATTTGCAAATTGAAATCTAATTTGCAGTAAATGGAAAAAAAGATGTACAACATACATGTGCTGAATTGTTTTGATTCCAAACTTCAAGATGGTTTTTGTACATACCAAGTAGTAGATTGTCACCTTTTAAAATTTGAATAGCTTCATCTTCAACCCCACCTAATATTGTTGTGGATCAATTATTGGACCCTTACTATATAAAGTCACATTCTCATATTCAGAAATCTTTGTACAAAGATTTGACACAACCTCCAACTTTGAAACTCCAACTACCACTAGTAAAAATCCTACCATTTGTAACTAGTCACTATGCAACTCGCATACAATTGGTTGTTGTTTGCAACTATCTCGGTCATGTTTGTAATTACAAATTTGGTATTATACAATTTTTGGGCCATACAGTTGTGTGTGCAACTAACATGCAACTAAGTGTGTACAACATGGACATGTGTCATAAAAATAATGGCCTAAACTAATACATATTTAAATTAGTATACTTAATATATCTACATAAATTATGTATAATAGTATTATGACCTTTAGTATTAAGGTTAAACCCATGTTAATTAAGGCTAGCCTAATTAACCATGGTTAAATTAAGTTAGGTTAAGCTAATTATGGCTAAATTAAATTAAATTAAACTAAACTAACCATGGTTAAATTAAGCCAAACTTGCCATGATTAAATTAAGTTAGGTTAAATTAATTATGGCTAAACAAAATTGAGCTAAACTAAGCATGGTAAAATTAAATTTGGCTAAACTAAATTAAGTAAAAATTAAATTACAATAAACTAACCATAGCTAAATTAAGTAAAGTTAAAATAATTATGGCTAAAGTAAATTATGGTTAAACAAAATTAAGCTAAAATAAATTAGGCTAAATTAACTATAGGTAAATTAAATTAGGCTAAATTAAATGGCTAATTTTTTTAATTAAATTAAATATGGATAAAATTAATTATGGTTAAATTAAATTAGGCTAAACTAACCATGATTTAAATATATATTATAAGTTTTCAAATTTTATTTTATTTGGAAGTTTTTCTAGAAAATGTAAATTTGATTAAACAAACAAATTATTATAAATAATTATAACTATTAATTAAACCTTCATTATATATATATATATATATATATGTATAGTCAATAAGTTAACCTATAAGTACCCAAACATCCTAAACTAATTACTAGTTTAAGCTAGGTAATAATATTAAAATAATATTTTCATTATAAATAATCATAATTATTTTAAAAATCCTAAAATCATCTTTGAAGTACAAAGGAAAAGGAATAATGAAAAATTAACGAGAAAAAAATAAGAAAAATAAGTTTTCCAAATTACAAAATGTTTTTTTTTCTTTTTTCTTCTCTTTGGACCCCTCCTACTTTCAAACCTCATAACTTTCTTATTTCTTATTCATTTAAAACAATTTAAAGTGTTATAGAGCGCCACCTAAAGTTGTACAAATCATATTGGAACTCTAATAGCAACAAAACATCATAAAAACAACTTTTGGGGTGTCTAAGAACCGACTTTTGTAGTGTCCAATGGTTTTTTTTTGAGTTCTTGGCCCCCTTCGTTTTGGGGCCCCATAACTTTCTCATTTCTGATCTATTTTTTATGATTCTTAGTGTGTTAGATGCGCCAAGAAAAGGACTTCAACTTTTGTTTGGACACTAGAAACAATGGAACCCTCCTTGGGTTGGTCTACCTTAGTACAATAGTTGTATTTAATGTGCAACTAAATTGGTTCATGAAGTAATGGAATTGTTTATCCCATATATTTTGGCTTCTAATCCAATTTTGGATAGTATATAACTAAGTGCAATAACCTTACACTAACCAAAGATTAAATGCCATTAGGGATGAGTGAATTAAAAAAACTTGACCTTAATTAAATGGTTAAACCTAAGAATAAAATTGAATTATTCTAAATCTACTTATATAGCGTAACCCTAGCTACCTTTCAATTTATTTACATACCTAAACTAGTAGGGTGTAATAATTACCTACCTACCTAGGCACCATGTGTTAACATTTTATTAACTTTAAATTGGACGATTTAGATTTCATTAATTAATATTTAGATTTTTAAAAAAATAGGTGGGCCTTGATTACCATGTATCACCATATAATTGATGTTTAAAATGGACGTGTGTCAAATGGTCTATGAATCTTCCATGGTGTGCCACGTGTCATCATCTTAGTGGTAGAAACTTTAATGATTCAAATTAATCCAACAAATTTTTAATTTTGAAACCCAAAAAATAATTAAAAAGTGACACATGCCCACAAGCAAATCGTCTAATTTTTAAACACGCATCATACTTTGATTAATTGCATTGTAATGATAAGGAGAGTTGCACATAAGGTGCAACTACATTTGGATTGGTATGTATGGATGACCACGTATATTAGTACCATATATACATGTTGTATACGTAGTGTCACATGCAACTGAATGTCCTATGCAACTTGTCTTAGGCAACTAAATGAATTTGTAGTTGCATGTGTCACATGCAACTGAATTTTAGTTGCAAACGACATTTGGAAAACCTAGAATTAGAAATTAATGTACTTGTGATTCTATTTCAATTTCACAACCTATCAAAATTACAATTATAAAGTGAGACGTTGCCCCCAAAGGAGTTGGAACATGATCCACCATTTTTGTCACCCCCACAAAAAATGAGTAGGAGATGGTAACTTCTTGAAAGGTTTGGCAACCATGTTTGTACCAAGCATGCCATTCTAAAACTCACCCCTCCTTCATTGAAAGAACTTCAATGGGATGGTCACCTTCCCCACAAGGAGAAAAATCAGCATATCAATGTTGGTGATGCAAATGAGGAAGAGGTCATGGATGGAAAAATTGAGGGTGGAGTAGAAGGAGTTACTATAGGGTGGGTATTATTGAAAGGTTAGAGGTCACTAAGGACCAAGTTGGGTGGAAAAGGAAGATGCAAATGTGGAAGAAGTCACAAAGGACCAAATTGAGGTGGAGAAGGAAAATGGAATTGTGGAAAAGGTCATTAAGGACCAAGTTGGGGTGGAGAAGGGAAATGCAAATGTGGTAGATGCCACCATGGTTGGATTTGAAGTGGAGAATGAAGGGATAGAGGTGGCAAACCCATAGGAGATTGATGATGCCAAGGAAGGTGGGGAAGCAACAAATGTGGTTCATGATGGGGGGCCTCCACAATGGGAGGGGGATGACCATGGGTTGCAATTCACAGACCAATATAACATTGACCTTGCCTTGCCATGGGATGCACAAACCCAACTAATTAAAGATACCACCTTGCCTCCTATTGTAAAGACCCAACCACAAAATTGGGAGACCTTGCCACTAATGGGGGCCACCAACTTGCCTTTTGGTACACAAACCTTACTGCATATTGGCATCATGTCACTAACTAGCAACACTTTACCTCTTGACGGGGGTTTTATAGATAGAACTTTTGAGCAAAAGGAAGTGGAGATGGACAATGGTGCAAGTGTTGAATTGTCCAATGTGATAATTGATAACAAGGGATCTCCATATAACAAAATGAAGACCCTTAAAATTTAAGTAAGCCCTCTAGTTGAATACTGAGATATGTTTCTTGCATTGATTCATTACACATGTTATGAAAGCAAAAGAGGTTTGAATGGCTAACTACCATCTATGTCTATGTTTCGTCAATATATGTCCATGATTAGGTGGGAAGATGTGGGAATCTTGACATATTCCCACATGATCCATGTATGGGAAGGTGGGAATAGGTTATGTTATCATCGTGGCCTTTATTTACAATGTTGAAATGTCATGTTCCACATGTGGAATTTTATTCACATTTGAATGGAACTTATGTGGAACTAAACTTAATCCAAAGTGTAATTTAAGTGGAACCAAAGTAAACTAAATGTGGGTTACAATTGGAACCAAAGTTCAAGTGTCATGTAGCATTTCTCAGGTTTCATATTTTTTATAAGGTCTAGCTAGGTGGAATGTGTGTGAAATTGTAGATGGTCAAAAGTGTACTGCAAGTGTAGTAATAGTGGAATTTAAGTGGCGTGTACAACAAAACTCCAGTGGACAATATGTGGGATGTGATCAGTGGCACCATAGTTCAAATGTTGTGTAGTAGTTGGGAATATTTTTATGAGATCCATGTGAAATGTGTATCCCAAAGTGAGTCCAAGCTAGAATTACAATGGAACCAATGAAGTATAGTTTATATGATGTGTAAATTATGGAACCCATGTGGATTGTACTTGTGGGGTATGAATGGCACCAATGTTGAAGTATCTTGTAGCTTATAAAATTATGTCTTATGGGGTTTAGGTGGAACAAGTTTGGGAAGAACATGAAGCCACAATGGGATGGAAGTGGTGCCAAAGTGGATTCTAAGTGGTGTGTACATGGAACCCCAATGGATTGTAAGTGGGGTGTAAGTGCCCACCAACCTTGGTCACATTGGGGAAGTTCAGTGAACCTAATATATAAAATGTAGGCCTACCACCTAGCCAAAGTGGATTCAAAGTGCTACATTTGGGTGAAGTTGAAGTGGAATGTATATGGAGCCAAAGTTGAGTTGAAATGTCATCTAAAATGTTGGGAACTTGGATGGTGTATGGGTGGAATCTATGTGAATTCATAATGGATCCATATTATTGCAAATGGTGCCAAGTCAAATTAGGTGCCCAATACACTTGTAAAATGACATTGGGATTATGTAATTCCATATGGTGTAAGTCATGGTGCCAATGTTTGACACCTTGTGGGGTGGGACAATGGTGGTTGTCATTAAGAAGTTAGGCCATCACAATGTAACATTTGGTGTTTCTTGTTATTTCAAGGCCAATTTTCAATTGGTATGTCCTTTTAATTGGGACTAACTTAAAATTATCGACATGTGTTGTTTTAACATGGAGATTTTTGAAATGTCATGATCCAAGTTTGGAAATCTAAGGAGCTTTTAATGGAATGTAGGTGGACATAGGGTGGTTGGAAATTGTAATGCATATGGAGTGAAAGGGGGGTACACACTATAAACGATGTGTAAGTGTTGCTTGTTGTGGTGGGGTTCCTGGTTCTCGCCCTTGGCCTACACCTTTGAATTCAATGATCAAATTTGTGGCCCCAAAAGTAAGCTACATAAGCCTAGCCTAGAGAGCACTAGTTTTTCTTTTAAAAATATTTTTTTGTTTTTGGACCAAGTGGCTACCATCTCTAGGAAAATTTAGCCAAATTTAGCTATAAAAGAAATGTGGAGTAGAAATCTTTAACCATGTTTCTTTATTTTGGCTATGCCTTAAAAACTAAGTATAAAAATCTGGCGAATTTTTTTATTAATAAATGATATTTTAACAATTTTCACTTCTGGTGATTGCAAAATTCCAAAATCATTTGATTTTCGATTTTCGAATTTTTAAAATTTGGCTAATAAAAAAAAAAGGTTTCTTGTGGTGTTGGTAACCAAGGCACGCAAAGAAAATGTTGGTTCTTGTTCTTGTTCTTTTTCACAAGTTTTAATTGTTGTTGCCCTTACCGGGCAGAGTGAACCAACAACCACCAATGCACTAGTTAGTTGTTCTGTCCACTAGATGGGCTGCATTTTTTCATTCGACGCCAGATGGGGTTCATCACAGTCCATTTTTTTTTTTGTTAACCAATGTATTTTTTTTTCTTTTTTTGTTGGTTTTTGGCCGTTTTTCCCTTGGACCTGACCTGCCACCCTGCTCACTTTCCTACCCTCCTAAGTACTGCACCAACCTTGGTACTTTATTTATTATCCCCTACTAATATAGTTACCCTAATAACTAGTTATTTTATTGACCTAACGACCTAACTACTATATTAACCACCTACCCTACTAACTTAGCTACCTTATTAATTACATACCCTACTAACTTAACCATTATACTAAGTACCTACCTTACTAACCTAGCTACCTTACATACACAACCACCTTATTGACATAAATATCTTACAAACCTAATCACCTTGATAAGGTAACTTGTTTCTTATGTACTAACTCGCCTATCTACTTAACTACCTATATGTCTATGTTTTTTACATAACCAAATACCTAATTAACTACCTATTCATTTTTTTTCACCCTCACCCCCCCCCCCCTTCAATCCTACCTATCAATTTATTAAGGTTCACCCTAGTTCATGGATGATGAACATAGGTCCCCATATGTAAATATTAAAAAAAAATTATAGTGGACACAATGCCATAATTACAACCATTTTGGTTTAGTTAATGCATATTTTATTAAATTTTATTTACCTAATTTATTATTGAATGGACATTACAATACATCTTTTCATGTAATTATTATAAGTATGTATTATTGGATTATGGTTTAAGTTTAAGGTTGGGATACATAAATTAATTAATAAATTTTTCACAAATGTATAGTAATTAACCTAAAGTAGGTTAAATTTGGGGGGAAAATTTTACGATTTACACATATGTGAAATATAACAATTGCATTCTATATCTTCTTCAAAGAGAGTGAAAAAAATTAGGTCGGAGAGATCACACAAAAGTAAAAGACATATTTTCTATTTTGGTTTTGTACTTATTTGATTGTTATTAAAGTATTTTCTTTCAATCAATGAATATTTTTAGTTTAAAGCCTTTAAATTTTGGTTTCTAAATTTTTTCCTATGTTCTTTTAAATTTGTCTATTTTGCGTTATATAATTTGTATAATTTGTATAGTTGTTTGGGTTTAGGGCATATACTTGGACTTTTTTTTGTTAGGGTTTGTATAGTTAGGGTTGTAATAAGGCTTATGGAAAAATATCATTTGGATTTTTAAGGTTATGCTTTACGATTTAGTATATACGAATTTGGTTCATATATTTTAGAGCCTAAGGTTTACACTCTAAACTTTGCTCATTGTATTGATTTTTTATCTTATCACTTGTTTAAATTTATACCATAATTATGAATCTCCTTTGTTTTCATATGTTCCATAGTTCTTAGAATTTAATATTTTTTAACCCACTTTTGTATGAGTTATGATCTTTTAGGGTTGCATTTTCAATTGGGATTACAAACTTTGGTGGAACGTTGACATCTTTTATTCCTAAAGGTATGCATTTGTCTCTTGTTATTTCTTTTTTTTTGTTTATATTTTCACAATTCAACCTCTTTTCATTTCTTAGTTACTGGATATAGAAAGGGCATCAAGTTTCATTAAATATATAACCATAAATAAAGTTATATGCCTTTACATAAATATTTCATAATCAATATTTCTTTGCAGTTTGATTTTTTCATACCCATATGTGAATAATGCATTGATTCCCCACAACCAACGTGGGTTTTATGGCCCAAGGCAAGTATTACATTTTGCACCTCTCAAACAGTGTGCATTAATTATCATTAGGTGGGTATTGTTACATGGGGTTTTTAGACATTGTGGGCTTGAGGTACAATTCAGGAATGCATATGTGAATATTTTCAATGATGGAAGGTTTAATAGCTCAATGTGGGTATTGCCAAAGTTTGTTTTAGTGTATGGGTTCATAATGCCATGTATGTATTGCATTTTGGGTTTTTGTTCAATGATGAATGTTTATAGAATTATAAATTGTCTTGGTGTAGGAATTTGTCCTACTTCCTTCAATCATGGGAAGGGTTCCAAAGTCTCATTCCATTCATGTCCAAAACCCCACCAAGTCCCCTTTTTCAAACAAGAACTTGGTGTGGAGGTCCGAGATACGCCATGGAGGGCAAAATAAAGTGACCATTCAATTTGCTTATGTTCCATATGCTCGCATCTCGAAATTCTTGGAAGGTGAACAATGGGATATGAGCACCCCTATGGAATGGAATGTTTACAAAAACTTTCCAAACCAAACAGATGTCAAGCAACCAACTATCAAAAACCACCTTGGGCATACATGGTAAACATGTATTGTTGCGCTCCCAAGTTCCTCGTAGACCCACTTGAGGGTCCAAGTATGCGGCAATGCGGAAGGAGTTGGAACTTGGAGCAAGATCCCGACTTCCAGCACTAGAAGGGGTGAGAGGGGCGTGCTAGAAGTCCCGGGAAAGACTAGGAAGAATTGACAAGCTTACTCACTCACACGCGCCTGCATGAAACCACACAAAGTGGTTAGAACTCATTCTGGATCCCTTTGGTGTTGGGATAAGCCATAGGCAACATGGACACACAAGACTCACCACGGCCCGGACCTTGGGGGAAGCCACCACCTTCCCCCTTATAGTATACTCTGTGACTCGCCGCGGGGGTGGCATCCAAATGGCCATTTTGTCCCGGGACTCCCGCGTGGGAGTCCCGAAATCGCGCATTTTCGGGACTCTCGCGACTTTGAAGCTTCATAACTTTCGGAGCAGACCTCCGATTGACTCGCCGTCTCAAGCAAAGTTGTAGGTCTCGTCGAGACCTTTTCAACGGTATGTCGCACGTTTTCTGCAGCCAAGTATTTCCGGTCGATTCCCGACTTTTAGTGGTCAGGAGTCAAAATTGGCGGAATCCCGGGAGTTGAATCCCGGGAGTTTGACTCCCGGGCCTTCTTTTGGCCATAACTTGTGTTTCAGATGTCCAAATGAGCAATGCGAGCCCATTTTGGACATCTACACTTCAAGACCTTTCCATTGATATAAAGAGTGCAACCAGCCATGGAGTTTTGACCCCTCAAAACGCTCTCTGAAGTTTTGAGACTCCAACTCTCACCAACTCCCAACATGGGAGTTCACTTGGGAGTGTGAGGGTTCACTCCCTCACACTCTTTGCACTCCCGGGAGCATGTGATATGACTCCCGGGTCTACTTATAGGCCCACAACCTTGCAACCCCCTTGCCTTGGTCGCGAGCCAAGGTTAGGGTTGCGACATTTATGGCATTAACCTTTTTAATTTCTTTAATTCATATACCAAAGATGTAATCATTTACATTTTGAAAGTTTTTTGGTCTAGGTATTAGTGCGGATACGAACCGAAAGATTATCAAAAAATTCAACCCACAGTCAATTTATTAAGCGAGGATGCCTAACATCATTCTCAATCAAACGTCTATACACACGACTTGATGTGGCTAAGATCACAATTTATCATAAGGCCCATACACGAACTAATGGGTCATTTGCACATGGTGAGCATGACCCGAAATCCATTTTTCGTATGTTTCGTTATGCTCCACACGTCACAAGCATTGAAGGACCACATATGGGCCCAACTAAATTTAGGTTACACAACCAAACAAATATATGACAAGCATAAAACAATTTGGTGGGAACATGTGAATGTAGGTCAAAGCATGACACGAGATGATTTCATTCAGCTTCAAGACATTGCATATTTGGATCAGAAACATAAAAAAGGGAGTTGGCGTTCACACACCAACCTTGCAATTTCAATTTGGTCTTGGGCTCTCCAACATCCAAAAGATGTGTTCTTTCTCTAAAATGTTGGTGAAATCAACGAGACTCAAATCCCATTCACCATAGGTATTCAAATACCAACTCAATGTGAGTTCATGCTATCATATGGTCACAATGGTGCCATTTCTATGGATGCCAAATTTGACACAAATGACATGAAATTCCATATATTCACCTTGATGGGGTTTGATGATCATCGCACGAGTGTCCTTTTAGCTTGGATCATTACAAGTAGGCGTTTTCAGGATTTGATCGAATGGTTGAAACCATTAAAAGATAAAATGTTATCACACATGCCACATTGGAAACCATCATGTTTTTTCATTGATGATGCACTTCAAGAATTGAAGGCATTACGGTTAGTTCTATACCTAGTACCCACTTTGTATTTATTTCCTTATATGTTTTTTGATATCTTTCATAAAAAATTTGATTACTTCAAATGTATTTTATGTTGTACTAACCCCATCCACTCATGGAGATTTTATTGCATGTGTCCTTATTAGGGTTGTATGGGGTATGGACAAGGTTCCCATCTACCTTTGTTGTTGGCATGTTTTCAAAACATGACACTTACGTGGTACTGAAAAAATCAAAGATATGGAAGTGTGGGGTGGAATCTTTCAAGACCTTCATGATGTGACGTACATGTCCATTGATCATGGAAAAACAATTGACGACTTCAAAAAGTGTGGGAGGGTTGTTATGAGAGGAATCTTTCATAAACATAGGCCTGGTGATGTGTGGACAAATTATTTCTGAACTTATTACCATCAGTTTGGTAAGTGATAATATTTATCATTGTTTAGTATTCAAAATTGTTTTGTAATAATGTTATTCATCCTTGTGCATTATGTTTATGTTTGCACAATTATGGATGGTGGGTGTTCGAAATGTGCCCCATTCTAACCAAGACACCCAAGCGAGCATTGAATCATATCATGGTGTGTTGAAACATTGGCTCGCTTTTGACACAAAAGGCCTTAGAGGGTGTAGGATTGACTGGTTGGTGTGGCGATTAACAACCATTGCACGCCATTACATGCACACATTGGAAATGAAAAAAAAATGTTTCATAAAAAACAAGGTTATTGAAGCCATTATTACACGAAGTGTGGAAAAAACGGCATTTATTCCACTCACCCATGTGTACCAACCAACCTTTGGGAGTGATGGAACTTGGGGCGTACGGAACGAACACCTTCCCAATGTTATTTATGCGATGAAATTCCCATTCACTGAAATATTTTGTTGCACCTGTGAATGGGCATTGCAAGGGAACATGCGTAAACACCAAATTGCAATCATTTTCAAATGCACAGACATTTCTCAAAAGGATATCATTCATTACTGTGGAACATGGTATGGATCACATCGTGGAGGGTTGGGTCACATGTTTGTAGACCCATGACATATTCTAAATGATATGGAGTCCAATGATGATGACGAAAATGAACATCTTGAAGGTGATGATGGGATCGTGGAATTTGATGGGCTCATCAACATGGAGCAAAATGATCTCCCTACGGGTGCCATTGTAGGGTCTAATGACACAATAAATTCATCAACCCCAATGGAAAGGGCTCTTGCACAATTGGTCACTACAATGCAAGAGATCACAAATGAATGTAAAGAAGTTGATGTGACACTTTGTGAACATGCCACCTCACACATGAAAGTATTGGCATGTAATATTCATAACATACGCCTCATAAAGGCAAATGCAATTTCACACCTAGGATTGCAAAGAAGGAAAGACATCCCCACTTCATTTGATTTCACATGGGCACGATGGATGCGATCCCTCTTCCAACACATTGTTTCATCTTTTCTAACAATCAAATTAGAGTTATGTATACTTTCTAAACCCAATCATAGGCTTTGGATAATATGGTTTCAAATTATGATACTAAACAAAGCCATATTATCTTAAGCTTATGAGTATTCCTTATGCATGCAACCCTAGTTCAAGGCATATGCTTCCATTAGCTTTTGAAGTTTTATTCCAAGCTCAAGCGGTTTTTCCAGGCATGCAAGTTAAAGTGACCATAATTTGGAAGGAACATAAGAAAAAAGATAAAAGGTTCTTTGGTGGGTTTTCCCCTACATTTATGGGTTTCATTTTCTATTGTAGTAGAATGTAGTAAATGGCTTAGTTTGGGGAATTATTTTAAAAAAAATTCAAACCTTCAAGATTTGGAGTTTTTGTGAAAAATATTTCAACTTCAATTCATTTTGAAAACATGAAAGCATCATAACATAGCTACTTAACATGATTGGTATTGATGGTCACCATGTAAGTGGGTGTGTGTTTCATTTGGCCACTAACCCATAATCTGTCTCACCGCCTTTACAATAGGCAATTAGTTAAACTAATCGACAAAGGAAATGTGACTCTTGAACATGTTCCAGATCAATCAAACCCTTATGGGAATGCCCCCATTACTTAAGATAATAATAAGAACAATGTCAAGGTTTGAAACATTTGAGCATTGTTTAACTATTCATTAATCAATTGAAACATCTACCTATTACATATAATTGTGATTTATATTATTTCCTTGTACTTTGGATTTATCCAAAGTCTATGGGTTCAAATCATGTGTGCTTGTGTGCCCTAATTGTTTTTAGATGGGAAAAGACATTTTTGTTTGGCTAAATTAAGTATGAAAAGACACATTGTTCTCTACATGTCTTTGTCTTTGTCTTTTTTATTCTTTGTTTCTCTTTAAAAAATTTCTTGAGCTAGCTTTACTTTGTCTTTCAACTTTTTGTACTATGATTTATCTTGTTTTGAAAATTATAGCCAAAAATTCGAGCTTATGGTCAAACCATGAACTAAACAAAAGTTGAAATTCTTAAAAATGTATGGATATAAAATATCATTGAAATTTTAACATACACTAAGACATTTTTAAATGCTCAAATTTAGGTTCAATTTAAGACTTTTACAATCAATGATCATGATGTTTAAGTCAATAATTATAGTTATAATTGTAAATTCACGTTTCAAAACATGAATAATGTATCATTTAATGGGTCATTAACCCTAAAATTGTAAATGTTGAATGAAAAAATGAAATTTACAATTTTGCATTTGAACATGAATCACACATTTTAAAAAACTAACATGCATAAAGGATTTTCAATGTTTTGAAAACTTTAATGTGATACATAATGATTGTTGATTGAGAAACATGTGATGTAAGAATTACATGCAATTGATGTAATCAATTAGTAAATATGTTAGGAATGTATAATTTGAAATCAAAAATCATATTTTGAACCCAAGGGGGATATCACTTTTAAAAGTAGAAAATACATCAATAGAAATATATGATGCAATATATTGGTTGTTGAGTAAAAACTATAAATTAATTAATTCAAAAATAGAATTTTGTATATTTTGAAAATAAATTTATGATAAATATAGGGTATGTGTAAATCTTTAATATTATAATTGTTTTACAAAAAAATAGCATGTGCATTAAAGATTTTAAATATTATTTTTTAGTATATTCAATTATTGTGAAATAATGTTTTGATTAATTTCTTATTAATAAAAGTTTGTAAATTATAGAATTTTTCATTTCAATTGCATTCCATGCGTGAAAACATGATAAAGTAGCCCAAAATGTAGCTTTGTTATGTAAAGAGTGGTGGTCTCCAAATAAAAAGTACAACAAATAGATGAATTTATGACATAATATCAAAAAAATTGGGTACATTTTTTAAAAACTATTGTTCACATTAGTTTTAAAAGTTAAATTTATATACTTACGTTTTTCGAATGCATTTGCAAGTACTTGAATTGGACCTTTCATTTTTTAACAATTTGAAAAGTAAAATTTAAATGCTTGAAAATATATGAATTTTTTTGTAAATAATTTTATTTTTCCAACCTTCCATATTGACGTGGTGAACATTTTAACATATTTATTTATTTATTTTGTCAATGGAATTTTTTTTCATATTGAAATTCATCCCAACCTTCAAAAACCAACATAATTTTTGGGGATACCTTTGGGGTACTTTTCCAAGTCCAAATGACAATTTTTTATACAATTGTTTTTGAGAAGCTAACTAGAAGGAGGCTAAAGGTGTCGATGAGGAAATCTAGAAGTTCCATTTGATTTGAGATGTTAAAGGAAGGTAAGAAGTTTTTAAAACTGTATTTTTTTATTTTACAAGTAAAAACAAGGTAACAAGTAAGGTCAAAATATCTTGCTTGCACTTCCATAGTTTTGTTTTTGGTTTCAATTCCAAACTTTTCTAGCTCAAAATTTTCTAAAACTAAAAAATTAAATTAATATAGGGTATTAAAATGGATGCCAACAAAATTATAAACAAATATAAGGTGACAAAAATATGTGCATATTAGAAAACTTGGGCTTTGCACTACCAGTGACGATAAATAAATTATTAAAAAAATCATTTGTTACCAAACATTAATAATACATGATCATATAGATGGTCCATGAATTTTGAAAGCCAACATGCTAGGGGAATTTGTGTAAATCATCTAACAGTAAAATGTCAAATAGACTCAACACATATTGTGTGATACCAACTTTTGATTCAACGTTAATTTCAACTAATACAAAAAATTAAAAGACTGTTATAACCATGATGTTGGGCATAATAAAATTACTATCTCCCTTTCAAAAATTCCAAACCAAATTCCTATTCTTTCAAAGTCAGAGTAGAATGAGGCAACATGAAGATGAATTCAGACAATAATATTGACTTACCAAATTCTTCCTTTAACTTTTTATTGTGCTCTTCATCCAAGAAAAAGGTTTGATCATGAATAGGGTGTGTAATCTGCCAATGGATTCCCAAGGGAAATGAAAAATCAAGACTACCATGAAGGCCCAAGTCAAATGAGTCACTAAAAAGGATGAAATTTCAATCATGGTTAAAGGAAGCTAAATGTAGTCAGTTGAGCCCATAAATAATTGCATTTGGTTGACCCAAATTACTTTTATTTCCCAAAAGGTTCAATCCTCAAAATAATCCTTTTTTGGTTTAAATTCAAATTAATCATATTATTAGCCAATCACATGTTTACTCCATGTTAAATGAATCCCAAAAGAATAAACCCCCCCAAAAATAGCCTTATTTCCCAAAAAGGTCAACCCCCCAAATTCCTCCAATTCCCCCAAAAGGATTAACCCTCAAAGTAATCTTATTTCTCAAAAAAAAAACCCCATATTAATCTTATTTCCCAAATGGATTAACCCTTGAATTAGTTCCCGCTAATCAAAATAAAATTTATGAACAATAAACTTTTGGCACTTGAAGCAAATAAGAGATTGCAAGTTGAGAGCGAGAGAAAGACACTAAGCACGAAAAAACAACATATTGGGTGGAAGAAAAAAACTCAGCAAGAGAGCTAAGAAGAAAGAGAGAGAGAACAACAAATCAGGTCATTATTTCATTTCCCCCTGAGAGCATTGGCTACATGAAATTTCTTTTCGCAAAAGAGTTCATCACCGTTTTTCGCCTAGGCTAATACCGCTCGCAAAGAACACACTACATGTTCCATGTTGGGGCATATTTTATTTTTAAATAAATAACTGTCCAGTTTTTCAAACATTTCAAATCTAGAGAACCCCCGGTCTAGATATATTAAAACCTTTAAAATAATTGACATGTTTCAATATGGGCATTTTATTTTTCATTGCGTGTTTTAATTAAAGATAATTGATTCCATTTTGATTCCATTTTGACATCTTTCAATAAATTGTTCATGTGAATGTGAAGCATTATTGTGGTACACAATAAATCTTGAACATTTTGGAACTTTCAAAACCATTGAAGAGGAGACGAAATGGGCCTTTGGTGTTGATTCTCATGTTGAGATGAATTATTAACAAAGTTTATGTTCACATCATCAAGTCATGAGAATCCAATTTGATTGTAATGACAATTTGTGATGGGAGCTTTTTGAATTTTCATCTTTGGCACTCGAACTAAATCAATTACTTATATAATTTATTGAATTTGAATCCACTTTGTATTTATATTTAATTTCAAAACAAATATATCTTACTTCCAAGTTCCTACATTCTATATTTGAGTTAAATTGTCAACGTCACACATAAAAACTTATATATACATTAACACTTGGAATTAATTAAATGCCTATATGCTTGTGCATAATAATGTATTTACCCACATGTGATTGGAACATTTTGTAGGTAAACTTTTAAAAGAAAATGAAAAAATGAAAAAAAACTTACAAACAAATATGTTATGGACTTATGGTTTAGGTTGTTGTGTTAATTAACAAATTGCACCAAATACAATATATGATGTTGTGACTATTTGTACATGTACATTACCATTAAAAATGTTGTTGATGCATTTTTGGTGTATTTTGAAATATTTTGTAGGTATGAAACTCTTTGGGATGGACCAATGACAATAGTTGCTTCTAGTTTCGAAGGTCTTCTCCTCAAAAGCTTCATGGTTGAAATCCATAAACATGTGTATCAAAAGTAAACAAATAATTTGAATGTTAAAACACAAAATTGTTGTGAGAAATTTTTGATTTTTTTTAAAGGTGTGGTGTTTTATAATGTACCACATACCAATGGTACCCAAGATCTATCAAAGTATTTCAAGTGGCAATGTCAACAAATCACCAAGGATACAACCTGATTAGGTCTTTTGAAAAATATGAAATCTTTCGACCGAAAAATGAAGCAACCTTCAATAGACTTTAACAAATTTATTTGTAAAAGCATGAACATATATGCATTTGTTGAAGGATTACCTATTGATGATGGTAATATTGACTATCTAACTAGGTTCCATAGTTGAACATTTTTTATGTTATAGAAACTTGTGTTGGTTTAACTTCTAAAACTACTAATGTTAATTGTGAAATTGGTCTTAACTTTCCCATCCTTGTCCATGAATCCATTGCAACATGTATCCATAATATAAATTTCAAATTCATTGTGAATAGAATGTCAATTGAAAGCAACACCTTGGTAATTTTAAATTCATTTGTAACAAGGTTAAATGAGGTTCTATTACAAATTTATTTGATTTATATAATTTGAACATAAAATTCAAGTTATTGTTCCAATCATCATTTGATTAGTACATTACATTTGACAACTTGTATATTAAATCCAATCACATCAAGGAGTTTCAACTAAAATAACTTTTGCACATGTATAGGGAATTCTAATAGCCAACAACTTTAGTTATTCAATCGTGGAACAATAACAATTACAGAGTTGAAGATATTAATCACTCAACAATTTGCAAGCCACCATCAAAAAACCATTTAAACTATTCCAAATTATTGGAATGTTTGAAATTTTTTATGAAAGTAAATAACATTAGTTGTAGTTTTTGGAATTATGTGTGTTCATTTAATTTGATTGCAAACATTACATCATTTCACTTAAATTGTGTGCCATATTTTTTAGGGTATTATCCATGATTTGAAATTATATATATATATATGGTGAACTTTAACATGAAAAAAATACACCAATTATGCCACCTTTGCCATTTTATGAAGTGGTGTTGGAAAATAAAACAAATGCCATAAATAGTTTGTTACAAAAGGAATCTATTGTTGCATTGGTTGGAATGGGTGGGATTGGGAAGACCACTTTGAGTAAAAAAATGTATCATTTGTTCGACAACCAATATTCTAGTTTCTTCAAATATGTGAAGTCAAAAGACATCAACGATGTAAAAAAAGAACTTCTACAAGATTTGTGTGATAGAAAATTACACAAGGATGAGGATGTTGATGAATACCTTGATGAAATCAAGCAATGCATGATATCAAAGAAAGTTTTAGTGGTTGTGGATGATGTTGATATGAAGAAGAACCTTGGAGCCTTGCAACTTTGTATTGACAAGCATGCCACTAATGTAGATTACAAAAACAAAGTACTCGTAAATTATCAAAATTGGCAAATATTGAAAAATCATGTAAGGGAATTCACAAAAGTACACATGGCATTCTTGGAGGATGAACAAGCAAGGGAACTTTACATGTTCCATGCATTCAAATATGCAAATTGTGTGACAAATGATTTCGAAAACATTTATATGGACATTATAAAAGCTTGCGGGAGCCTCCCTTTAAGCATTGAAATATTGGGTTTTTATTTGCGTGATATTCGTGATTTGGAAATATGGAAAGGTGCATTGTGTGAATTGAAAGGTGGGCTAGATATCATAAGGGGCCTTGACAATGAAATGCTTTGGAAAACTTTGCAAATTTTTTATAACCGCTTATTTATAAAAAATCAAGACATGTTTTTGGATTTTATTTTATTTTATTTTATTTTTCAAAAAGAGTACATTTTATTGAATGTATTAGAATGGAGATGATTCATTAAGCCCTATGCTTAAATTACAAAACTTGAAGATAGATCTTAAATCAAATGGGCAAAAGATGGTAGCTTGTACATGCATGAACAATTATAAGACATGGGTTGAAATATTACAATGGAAATTACATATGAGTTGATTTATATGGAAACCAAATATATCTTTGCAAAAGAATCAGGTTTGAATAACATGTGTTAATTCAATCTTATGGTATATACATATTTTGTCAAAATTTTAAATGAAACCATAAGTTTTAGCTTTATTTAAGGAATTGTATTTTTTTCATTAAAAACATGGCATTTGAATGAAATTTTATTTTTATTGATGTTGACAATTGTTTGTAATTTGTTTGATGTCATAGGCGGTTAAATTTTTTTAAGGGATTTCTTTTTTTAAATGTCAAGTTTTTCCAAGAATGTTTTCATTTTTCCAAAATGGTTCAAAAGAGTTTCACAACCTTAGGTTATTTAACCTACCAAAAGCCTCACCAAATATGGTGGAAAATTTCATCCAAGGTCAAGATTTGAATAACCTTCGATGGTCGTGTCTCCAAGAATACATGATCCAAAAGTTGTCAAATAATTTGTTTAATTGTTGTCACTTACATGTACTCCATTTAACAAAATGTAATTATCTACAAATTTTTTTTGATATTTCAAGCCATGGTTTTAATATGTCAATATGTGTTGATATGGATGAATTATCTACATCTATTGGCAGATTGAATGCATTCTTAAAACTTAATCTATTGGGGTGTTCGAGCTTGCAATAATTACCTACATCTATTGTACAATTGAATGCACTTCAAAACCTTGATTTGCATGATTGTTTGAGGTTGCAAAAATTACTTACATCTCTTGATTAATTGAATGCACTTCAAAACCTTTATTTGAACAATTGTTCGAGGTTGCAAAAATTACTTACATCCATTGACCAATTGAGTGCATTCCAAAACTTTCATTTGTTAAGGTGTTCCAGGTTGCAAGAGTTACCTACATCTATTGAAAATTTGAATGCATTCCAAAATTTTCATTTGTCAAGTTGTTGGAGCTTGCAAGAATCACCTACATCTATTGGCCAATTGTTTGCACTTTAAAACTTTCATTTCTCAAGTTATTGGGGCTTGCAAGAATCACCTACATCTATTGGCGAACTAATTCCACTCCAAAACCTTCATTTGTCAAGTTGTTGGGGCTTGCAAAAATTAACTACATTTATTAGCCAATTGATTACACTCCAACCACCTTCATTTGTCAAGGTGTTTGAGGTTGCAAGAATTACCTACATGTATTGACGAATTGAATGCACTTCAAAACCTTGATTTATCAAATTGTTCGAAGTTGCAAGAATTGCCTACATGTATTGGCCAATTGAATGCCTTCCAAAACCTTCATTTGTCAAGGTGTTCAAGTTTGTAAAAATTACCAACATCTATTGGCTAATTAAGTGCAATCCAAAACCTTCATTTATCAAGGTGTTTGAGTTTGCAAAAATTACCTAAATCTAATTGCCAATTGAATGCGTTCCAAAACATTGATTTGTCAAGTTGTTGGAGGTCACAAAAATTACCTACATCTATTGGCCAAGTTAATGCACTCCAAAACCTTTATTTGAACAATTACTCGAACTTGCAAAAATTACTTACATTAATTGGCAAATTAAGTGCACTCCAAAACCTTGATCTAAATGATTGTTTTAACTTACAAGAATTACCTACATCTATTGGCCAATTGAGTGCATTCCAAACCTTTCATTTATTAGGGTGTTGGAACTTACAAAAAATACCTATGTACATTGGTTCATTCAATGTATTCCAAACCTTCATTTGTTGAGGTGTTTGAATTAGCAAAAATTACTTATATCTCTTGGGGAATTGAATACATGTCAAAAGCTTAAGTTGTTGACTAAATGTAGATTATAATGTGTAGGATTTTAAGCAAAATTATGATTATATATTGTGTTAATAAGATTTCATGCATTCAAATTATTGTACATATCAAATAGAAATGATTTGGGTTTGAAAACTAAAATATGTTATAAAAATCATGAATATTGCATTGATTCATAATTGCGCTTTTATATTGTAGATGTTCACTAAAAAATTTATAAAGGCTTTTAAAAAACCCTTTGTGTGACAACATTTTTTATTAATTTTGAAAATCTTATTTATTGTTGTCAAATGATTAAAAATATATTGACCCCAAGTACATTTTTAATGGAAGAACATTTTACAATCTCAAAAATTCATAATCATCAACATTATCCTAACATAATGTAATAATGAACAAAGCTTTAAATTCATATGATTGATCTCCACGACTTCAAGAAATTTGGAAAACTTTGATGGGGAAAGATTGTTTATAATGGTTGTCCTTTTATATGGGTAAAATTTCATGGAAAAAATTTCATTAAAATTGGTACTTTGCAATTAATTATTATAATTATAATGATTCTTAAAGGCCCTATAAATCAAAATAATATTTTTTTGAACAATTAAGTCATTAATATGTGCAACAATTCCATAACACAATGATGAATTAAGATATAAACCATCATCTATTGCAACTTTTTAAGGTTCCTTCATAATGAAAGTTCCAAAAATGAATAAAGGATTTCGAAGTCCAACTTTGGATTTTTATTTTATTGGAATTTGAACAATTGTAGTGGATTGTTGTATGTTAATAAATAAATCAATGTCCTATTATATTAATAAAAATATTTAAATTATTTTGGATATTATGCAAATGTCTTTTTGAGATCTTTAAACTAAATATATTAATTGTTTTAAACATCATTTTTTGAGTTATCAAAAGGAATGTAAAAAATCAAGCAAATTGATTTCAAATTTTTTGCATAAGAAAAACATGTTTTGTTTAAAGCAAGTATGTGTTCATTGGGCGAAGTTGATGAAAAAAAAATCATATCAAAATCTATAAGCCTTGAAATTTTGAATCAAATGGTTGCAAGGGAAAAGACTCATTAGTTTATACTAATTTGCTAGTTGTCTATATCCATTAAGCTCAAAATTTCTAGCTCAAAGCATATGTCAAATGTGTACTTGTCAATGCTGTTCAAGCATCCGGCGGCATCCAACTGCAGCCGAGCTGTTTTGGTCCTGATGAAATCTCGGCCGCAGCCGCAGTTGCCTGATTCACATGCCAATATGGTAGCCGCAACAGTAGCCGCCTGTTAACAGTGCGTATCATCAACGTAGCTACTACCATTTGCACCTCCAGCTCCTATAGTTGCATTATATGCAGCATCTTCCCGATTTGCTGCACGGGCCTTCCTGCGACCTAACATCTTGATTAAAAAAAAACCCCCGCTTCAATGAATTAAGATGAGTTCTAAGCAAACCCAATATACTGATAATATCCTGGTGAAGATGATCTAGAACTTTTCTTCAATTAACTAGTCTTCATGCAGTTTAAATCTGATCTTTGAGCTCTCTATCTCTGTTCTTGGATTGGATCGTCCCCAATACTTCTTCTGATTTCACTTCTAGTGATCGCTTTTAATGAGAAATACTTCACATTGTAATGCAAGCAAACAATTTGCCACTACAACCCCGCTAAGCTTCTGCGATTAGAAAAAATTTCATAAAATCCTTTAACATTTCAAAGCTCACGAAATTACTCCTACTACTACTACTACTCCTAGATGAGCTATTACTGCTAGTGCTGCTGTTGCTAAAACCCAATTGTAGTATCCACTTAATATGCCTTGTACTACTGTCATTGAATCGAACTAGCAAAAGTACTATATAAGCAACTACTACCAACTGAACGAAGCGATGATCCAGTGTGCTGATTCATCCTGATCTATCTAAGAAAGCTGCCAAAACATTACTTCCGGTCTAACAAAAAAAAAGAAGAAGAAGAATTTGCATGCTCACGGAATAGGCGCTGGCTTCGCTGATGCCCACCTGCTTCCCAAGGGTGGGAAGGGAGTGGCTGCTGGCCACGAAGTGTTAACTTAACACAATGTTTGAGCCGTAGCTGTCTTACTCTTGAACGTGTTTATTTACGGTCAAGGTCCTGGTCAGAACGGAGAAAGAGAAGAGCATTGAAGGTGCTTGGATGCAACCCGCTGCGCTTGTTGCTACGAGTATTGTCGGCACTTGAGAAAGTGCATTCTAACATGGAACTAGATGCAGGGATGCACAAAATGGCACGTACGGCGCACGCGAGAATCGGAAACTTGTCCGACTTTACTCGCCACCATGGCAACAGGCCGACGTCGTGTTTAACATCACCATCTTCTCGGGCTCTTTTCCGTGTATCGGGTTGGAGCAGAACCTCCTTGTCACTCTTGGAGGCCTTGAACATGCGATATTCTGCCAATTCCTGATCAATGCGGGCTTCGAGTTGGGACTCTTCGGCTGGCTCAACGTCGTCCTCTGATTCCTCGTCACTGTCATCTCGACTCAGACCAACGTGGACAAAGACGGTGCACGGCCTCTTGACGAGGTTCTTTTTGACCACTGGTGGACGCTGTCGCATACCACCGGACATGGACGCCGCTGGTGGCTTAGGTGGGTCGACCTTGCGCATAATGTCCTTGAGGTAAACTAGGCCTTGGTCGATCAGCTCTTGAGTGAAGCCATAATCTTTTAGACAATTCTTCTGCAGTGGATCCAAGTAGGCAGCGGCGACGTGGAGCGGCTTGAGAAAGAAATTCTCCTCAAGCTGCTTGAGAAGGCGCACCTTGATGGGTGCAATGTTTTCACTGTCAGTTGGAATGGTCATCTTCTCGCCGTTGGTGCCATTGACGGTGATGGGTTCATCTCGTGGTTGAAGATGTGCCTTCAGTTTGGCCAGCCACATGCCGACGAGATGAAGAGTTGGTGTATTGAACGGCTCGAGGGACTTGTTAGCCAGCTTGAAGTAGTGCAGCAATCGAATAAGTTCATCGAGCAGCTCCTCGAAGATCTTCTCGGCGCGGTCTTCTTGTTTCCTCTTTTTCAACAGCTCGGTGGATTCATCCAGCTCGGCGGACACAGACTGAAGCATGATGAAGAGACCGTCAAAGCGCGTCACCACGTCCTGCTTCATCTTGTTCTTCAACTGCTTGTTTAGTTTCGTCTGCTTCATGTACGTGACCAGTTCCTTCGAAACATCAATCATGTCATACATAAACGAGGACTCGTCGTAGAAGAGGTAGACAGGAGCCTGCTTGACGCCGTCCACTTAGCGCGTCTGCTTCCGTAGCACATAATTAATGACAATGGAAATGCGATGGCAATAGCACAGGTCCAACTCGAACTGCGACGACATACCTTCCGCACCCCTATTGTTTCCCACCGCATCTGACTTGACTACCACCTGCCAGTCCGCAGCCTAAACCGTCACGTTCTCCTCCTTCCAGGTTATGAACGGACGGACACTGTTAAGAAAGTCGCGATGAATTGTTGCCGCGGTGTGACTCGTGCCTTCGTTGAACTCATCACAGGACACGACGCGGGCGTGCATGATAAAATTGATGTCGATCAGGTGCATGGTGTCAGCGTTGTACGCCGTTTGCGTGGTGTCGTCCGTCTAAATGTTTGTGGAAAATGAGGCACGCCCATTGTCTTGAAAGTGGTTGTGCGCGATGCCCTAGAATTTGACAATGCCTTTTTCGGAATGGTCCATGGTCCTCCGCTTGATTGTCTGTTGGGATCGCAACAAGTCATCGGCAAGAAGCGATGTCTTGCTTGCAAAGCCGATGTCCAAGGTTGTCTAGATGACATCATGGAATCCCGAGCCTTCCACCACCACAAACGGGCGAATGTCATACGCACACATGTTGACTAGAGAATTGGTCATGCCAGCTTTGGCATGATCGGTCGGCATACCTTTCTTGGTCGCCCAAGTGTGTAGGTTGCCAAAGCTAGCAGCAATAGCCACACGAGAGCAGGTATGGGCGCTCATTGACGACATACCATCACGGGAGTTGTATACGTAGATAGTGAAGCAGGTGGGCTTCATGCAGGTGACCGCGTACATCCTCTTGGTCCTTGCCTTGCCATCCAACTCCACTGGCACATCAAAACACACCCACTACCCAGTGGCCTTCATGACCACTTGACCCATGCGCTCCCATAGTTTGTTGTCCGATGGCTTAGTCGAAGACATAAAAGGAATCACCTGATATTGTGGGTTCTTGTTGTTCAAATCAGCAGATATTTTTTTCTTGGCGTCATCAAACGACTTGAAGCACTCCATGTCCAATGTTTCAGACTCAAAACTCAGATTGAGACCTGGCGCGGGTATGCAGTGTCCTATTCGTGCCGTACGTAGTCTGTCACAGCGTCAAGTTACGTCTAGGTATGTGTTCATTCATCTTGTTGTTCGTTTGTGCTCACTAGATCACTATTCGCATGTTTGCTTCTAGGTTCTTCCTCTGCTACCATCAACATGTAGATTTGGCTCCCAATCTTCACCATTAAATTTTCTTAATCATTTTACGAAATAGGGCGTAGTTTTTATATACCGGCCGCGAGCGTAGCCGGCGGCTGAGGGCGCACAGCCGCCTACAACTGCCCGCTGATCAAAATCTTGGCCGAAGCCACAGCCGATTTGTGGCTGTGGGCGGCTGCGGCTAGCGGCTAGCCGTTGGACAGCACTGGTTCTTGTAAACCAAAATATTGATGTACAATTTTGTATGCATGTGAAAAATCACTAGCACCACATTAATTATTTTATCTTAGGCTATTCAATTTTGTTCATTCAATTTTTTTTCATGTAATTGTTATTTTAAAAAGTAGCCCTAAGAAATGTTGGAGTTTTTTTTTTTTTTTTTTGGAACTCAAGTTGTGCCTTTGTAAAAAAATACATTCTAAATTTCCACCATCATGCATCAAACATGGACAAGTGTTGAAAATTGTCAAATTGTGATAGTATTTTGTTTACATTGTATACGTAGCTTGCATTTGCCTTGTCCAATCGTTTGATGAACTTCTAATAACTACCTACATCTATTGACCAATTGAATGCCCTCCAAGAGCTTCGTTTGTGGGGGTGTTTGAACTTGCAAGAATAGATGTATGTCTATTGACCATTAAAGTGCACTCCAAAAGTTCATTTAATATGCGGGTGTTCAAATTTGGAAAGATTAGTCATACATCTATTGGTTATTTGAACACAACCCAAAGGCTTTTTTTTGGTACATGAATTCAAAGTGGACCAAAACTAACACATTAAAACTTCCCAAAAATTTCAACACACAAAGTCCTATTGTGGATGTCATGTAAGAAAATATTACTCACATGATCGAAACAATGCAATTTACATATGGCCATTTGGTAAGTATTAATTCTATAGAACTTTTATATTATAATATTTTTACAACAAAATTTATATTTTCCAAAACATACATTCTAAATTTTATAAAGAGAAACATATAGTAACTAATATGGTTCATTATTACAAAAATGATTTTGTATTTCATACACATAGTTTTTTCATGATTGAAAAAACAACCAATGTTGTTGTAGATGAATAGGATGGTAGGTGGTAACCTCTACGTCATCAAAAAAGAGGGGGAAAAAAAAAGGGAAAAGCTTCTCCAACTTCCCTTTCCCTCTACAACTAGGAAAATTGTCATAATGATTTAAAAAAATAATCATGTTCCAGGGCTCTTCAAGTTTTGGTCTACAAATTAACATCTTTCCGCTTTTCTAAATAGTTTATTTTATTTTTATTTTATATTGCAAATATCACAATCTTTTAAATCACCATCCAAAAAAGGTTCTTTCCTTTGCACTTGTAGTATATCACAAGGAATTATTATGATTACTCTAACCCTTTGATTGGGGAAAATAAACTTTAGATTGATCCAAGGTTATGTAATTTAGTTGCACTTGTGATCATAATATTAATATGTTTAAATGATTAATGTATTATGCGGTAATAATAATTCCATTTCCATTTCCACTAGTTTCAATAATTTAGTTTAAATATGTAATTATAATAGAATAGAATATCAATTTATATATTTAAAATGTCAAAGATTCAAAAATGTTACATTGGTTCAAATAAAATAAATATAAAACTGACATCCATATACAATAAATTATGGAGGAAACAAGATCAATTGTTTTTACTATTCTAGTAGGTGATAGGCCATATTTGCATGAAGGACGAAAATTATCAAATTTAAAAGACATACAAACCATTTGATTTCATCAATTAATTGTGTTTGTTCTACAACAATATTTTCATCTTTTATCCTTTTTTACAATGTCAATAATAATTCTAAGAAATTCCATGAGTTACAAATATATTTAAATTCATACATACACCTTGCAAGACAATGGCCATATGTTGAGTTCACTTTATTTTATAACGGGTTCACACTCAAGACAACATATGATCTAGGAGATATTGAACTTAAGTGACCTTTGTAAGTAAAATTGAACAAAAATCCAAAATATGAAAAAAAAATAAAAAAAAATCAAAGTGTGTCACATTAAAATATCTCAAAACTATAAGGTTTTTAATTACACACTTGGTATTCTTGGAAATCTCTCAATGCATAGGGGTGCACACATTGGTTTTGTGACATTTAACTAGAATAAAATCGTCATTTGCAACTAAAAATTATCGTTTGCAACTATACTGACAATTTTTAGTTGCAAAAATTAGTTATGTTTCCAACAATTTTTCTTTTAGTGTTTGGAACCATGTTACACAAGTTATTGAATTTTGAACATTTTTTTCAATGAAAATTGGATCAAATTAAAATGAGAAAAATCAGTGAAATCTAGATGCATTCTTGGTACTATAGGAAAAATCTTGAATGGCTAGGATTTAATGGAATTTGTTTCATAACTTTTAGACCTAAGGTGTATGAAATATTGAATTTTGAATTTTTTTTGTCATTGAAATTTCATATAAATTAGAAAAATTAGGTTTTGGAAAAAAAATCAGTTCAATAATGTGTTCACATTTAGAAAAAACATGTTTACCATGCAATTCAAGTAAGATTTCCTTTCCTATTTGGATCTTCAAAAATTGAATATATACCTTGCATAATAATGTTCATATGTTGAGTTCACTTTATATTTATGTAATGGGTTCACAATTCGACCAATCGTGCATGCCACACTATTTACTTTGCAAAACAATGTTTATATGTTGAGTTCACACCATGTTGAGCAAATGTCACATTAAAAAAGTGTCCCCATTAGATCTAATTTTCAAAATAAGCTTTGAGAATTGAACTAGTTCTTTAGTATTTTTAAAAAAGAAAACCCATTTCAAATATCCAAAAAGGATATCAAATGCATTTTAAAAATACTTTACCAGTTTTTGAGAATGTCAAATATATAATCAAACAATATCTATTGGATATTCAAATTAGTTTTCATAATCCGCATTAACGTTTTCAAACCTAATTAAAAGCTTTCAAAAACTTAGGATACTTAATTTATATACCTTTAAACATTCAATTTATAGCCCTTTCAACCACCCTACAACTTATACCCTATACCTTACCCAAAACCTTTTCCTTTATGCCCCCATACCTACTTGATATGACCTTACCCAAATCCTTTTCCCTTACCCCCATACCTACTTGATATGGAGGTCTAGGTAAGATTCTAATATTTTACCTAGGTAGGAGTATGAAATCCTACCTAGATGTGAAAATTTGAAATTTAGATTCTACTCTGGATATCACAAGACCATAACCTTGAGATATTTCATCAAATATCATATTTCTCGACACCCCTCGTCCTAGATCCCTTATTTTGAAAATGTCCCCACCCTAGGGCTTTACCCTACACATAGTGACTTCTAAATCAATTAAGCCCACAAATAATTGTATTTAGTTGATCAAAATTACTCTTATTTCCTGAAAGGATCAATCCTTAAAATAGTCCTCTTTTTATTTTGTTAAATTCAAATTAGTCATATGATTAGCCAATCATATATTTACTCCATGTTAAATGAATCCCAAAAGAACAAACCCCTCCAAGAATAGCCTTATTTCCCAAAAAGGTCAACCCCCGAATTCCTCTTATTCCCCAAAAGGATTCACCTTCAAAATAATCTTATTTCTCAGAAAAAATTAACCCCAGATTAATCTTATTTCGCAAAAGGATTAACCTTCAAAGTAATCTTATTTCTCAAGATGAATTAACCCCAGATTAATCTTATTTCCGAAAAGGATTAACCCTTGAATCAGTTCCCACTAGTCAAAAAGAATTTTATGAACAGTAAACTTTTGGGACTTGGAGCACAAAAGAGATTTTAAGTCGAGAGAGAGAGCTCAGTGCTTTTTTTTACTACCTACCTACTAACAACCCACTTGTGGGCTGTTAGTAGGTAGGTAGTAAAATTAGCCCTTACCTATTTTCCTACCTATCTACCCATATATGAGACCTACTTATTATAGAATTGGTTACCAAGGTGAAACCAAATATTAACCCAATTGAGGTTCATCCACAACTGAGTGATGATGGGCATCCAGTGGATGGTGCAGTGGTGGGTGCTGGTTCACTGCGGCCAGGTGATTAAGAGAAGTGTTAGTATAGACACAAAGTACTTTCCAAGTTCTTTTTTGGGCGGGGGGCGACAAGCCAATTTGATTGGCCCATTGCTCTCCAAAAAATGAAACTATGGAGGCTCCTCAAAATAGAAGGTTCTGTTTTGATGTGTATAGTTCCTCCCTTCAGCCCAGCATATAGGTGAAAGAAGAACAACATTTGCCAAAGCATATGGAATAAAACTGCGGTGCTTAAATGGAGAACATGTTGGGGAACATATTGGGAACCCATTAAGAACTTAGAGGGAACATCGTGGGAACACATTGGGAAACAGGGAAAAATGAAAAAAAACCCTTTCCGCCCCCCTAAACTTAAAAGGTATAAAAGCAAGGCACCTTGGGCCTTCTCATTGGCTAAAAGGAAAACAAATCCCTCCCCACCCCCCTCCCCAATAAAACTTGCATGGAAAGTCCACTGTCCAAGTAGACACTGGACAGTCCCTTCTCCACACCAAATAAAGCTTGAAAAAAAAACCTCCCCTCCAACCTCCCACCAAAGATTTTATAATTAGATATAATTATATCTTACGATTTATACATTGTAAACAAACACAGAAACAAAATAAATATATAATTATTTTTAAACATCCGAAATGGCAGAGAATGTCCTCTTATCATTGCTACCAACCCCCAGGGTAAGGTGTGAAAAAGTCTCCAAAAAAATTATGAGCTTAAATCTCGTTGGTTTTGCCAATGATCCATGACAACAAGGGGTTTTTAAATTTTCCCTCTAAGCTCCCTTGTTATAGGAATATGTTTTATATCTCTCCAGTCTCCTCTTCCACTTTCCTCTTGTTTGTCATCACCTGTGTATATACAACAAAAACCAATCTCCTTTGGATCACAACTAGTTGGACTAGATTACTCTGCTGATGGGGTGGTGGACCCAAAAGAGTGCACAGGTGAGGTTGAACGAGTAGGAAACCCTCACAACAGACTGAGTCTGTGGTGAGATGGCTTGGCCACGCCATCGGTATCCAATGAAAATCTTCAAATGGTTTGTTTAGTTTATCAACTTTCTATTGGTGAGAATTGGGGGACTTGCCCTGTGCTTCTAGCAGTCTACAGAAAAACTTCGAGGTAGAGAAAACAAGGCCATCCTTTCCACAAACTATGAGATCAGTACATATGTATGTGAAACTAGATTCTAGTTGAAACATTTTGTGACCAAAGTTGGAGTGGAAAGTGTTGTGGAGGCTCCCCCTTTACTTTCTCTCTTGCAAGTATTCAATTTTTCACTTTTCCCATCTATATCCACCAGCTCTTTCCACTTCACTGTCGTCCTTAGGTAGTTTCAATGTGAATTATATAACTTTTAGAATTATTGAAAATTTCAAAACATATTTATTCAAAAAAAGAATTATGAAGGAAAATAAAAGTGCTTTAATATGTACAAGAATATTTTGTTTTTACTTGAAATGTTCAAAATAAAATAATTATTGGACATTGAAATGTTGAACTTGCCATGATACTCTCAATGTTTTTATTTTTTCAAGTTTTTACTGGAGTGTTAGTACCAGCATGTGAGCATCCCAAAGAAAAAAAAAGCAATAAATGATGACTTGTTATTAGAACCTTTCAAAAATAAAATAAATAATTTTTTATCTACAACAGCAAAAAATAGACATCTCGTGAACGTTACCCAAAATATCTCATTTCTGATAAATTTTTTTTTTCAAACAACAAGAAATTTATATTCATTTTAAAGAAAAATAATCACAACAATGCAAAATTTGGTACCTAGAAAAATGGATGATGGTACTTCTGTATACAACTCCCCTCCCACTCCTCAAACTGATCTCCAGTACACATGGCTCAAGTTTGCCATTTGATTCCTGTAATGAAAGTCAATATCTAGAAAATATTTCAAGGATGAATTGCATACAAATTGGCCCAGTTCCAAAAAGTGGACGAAAGGGATACATAAGTTAGCTTGGGAACAATAACCTAGTAAAACTGAAGGTATAGCATTTTTCAATTTCCAAATATCCATATCATAAGTGTGGTGGAAGAAGGTGACATATATGAGGACTAGAAGGCCGCCTGTGTATAGGGATCAGAAGCAGATGTGGTATGTAAGGATCTGACAAATTATGATTCATTCTACCATCCAAAGTCTGAATTGGATTTCCTTTTTCCTTTACCTGTGATGATGGCAGCAGAGGGAGGTCTTTTTCCAAGGGGAAGGGGTGGAGCCGGTCTAGGACCTGCTAAGGGTTGAATATTTGGTGGATTGCATGTGCTACTATTTCACTCATCACCGGCCCACCGAAAAAGTGGCAGAAGGGATCTTGAGCAGCTTGGAGGTCATTCGCTTATGGTGGCCCGGCCGGAAACTCAGAGTCTTCAAGACACCTCAGCGGGGTGTGCTATGTCAGTTTGATTAATATGACTAATCAGGCTTTTCTCTCACATGGATCTCTCCATCCCCAGTTATAGTAATTTGTCTACATGCCAGGGTTGTTGCCTGCGACTTGTGCACTGCAAATTTGCATTTTATATTCCCCATATTTACTGCTACCAATCCTTCCCGCCTCCCAAACTTAAAAGGAATAAAAAGCAAGTCTCCTTGGGCCTTCCATTGGCTGAAAGGAAAACAAATCCTCCCCCTCACCTCGGTTTCAGAGTGTGCAACACACAAAAAACAGGCCAGAGTGAATTAACAGCCACCAATGCACCAGTTGGCCGTTCTGTCCACTGGATGGGTTGCGTTTTTTCATTCGGAGCCGGATGGGGCTCATCACAGTCGA